>Ga0182024_10000238_pt1 | contig 134843 bp, 116 predicted proteins | sample P32metaG_FD_120480 | JGI IMG/M metagenome (GOLD analysis project Ga0182024, IMG submission 120480) | Permafrost microbial communities from Stordalen Mire, Sweden - P3-2 metaG (Illumina Assembly) | ecosystem: Environmental > Terrestrial > Soil > Wetlands > Permafrost | place: Sweden: Stordalen... | reverse complement strand
CAATTCAGTTTCAGTCCCGACGGCAAACAGAACGCGTTTGTCGCGCAACATGATCAGTTGAACGCTCACCGTCTAGCCGTCGTGAATGGGAAGGACAGTCAGAACTATGTGACGATTACAGACATGCAGTTCAGCCCCAATAGCTCCCACGTGGGGTACGTCGGCACCGTGGCTGATCCCAGCAAGCCGGCCAACACTTCCGTTGTGATGGATGGCAAGAGCGAGACGCTGTTCTATAAAGTGCATGATTTTTGTTTCAGCGCCGACGGCAATCATTGGGCGTACATTGGCGAGGACTTCACCGGCAATGTTCAACCCGGCACGCCGCTGGGGCAAAAGTCGCACCTGATGGTTGACGGCAAGGAGCTGGCGGCGTTCGAGAAAATCTATAACTGCCAGCTCAGCGCCGATGGCCACGTTGCCTACTGTGCCAACAAGCTCACACATATTGGCGCTCAATCGGAGACGATCCAGGACCAATGCGTCGGCTTGGATGCCCAGGTGTGGGACTTGGCCAAAGGCCACCGCTTCCCGGGATCCGCGGGCGGAACGGCCCAACCTGCCTGCCTGAGTCCAGATGGCCAGCACGTTGCCTGGCTGGAAGAACATCCGGGGAACAATGAACTATGTGTCGCGGTGAACGGGAAGCGCGGGCTTGGATACAAGCAAATCCAGAACGTCATGTTCAGTCCGGACAGCCAGCACATTAATTACGTCGCCATTCAGAATGCCAACGGAATCTACGTCGTGCGCGACGACGACGAATCCGGGCCTTACCAGCGCACTCCCAACTCCATGAGCATGGCGTTCACGATTTTTTTGAGTTCCAATGGAAAGCATCTGGCCTATCAGGCTGGAGATGGCCGGATGACCTTCGTGGTGGAAGATGGCAAGCAGCAAACCAGCTATGAAGCGATCTATGGTCCGCTGGTTTTCAGCCCCGACGGTGAGCATCTGGCCTACATCGCCAAGGCCAAAGATCCGACAGCCAATATGACACCGATCCAACAGCAGCAGGCGCAACATTCACCGAATTTTAGTCCGGGGATGTTTATCGTCCTCGATGGCCAGCAACAGCCGGTGCTGCCCAACGTGAAATTCGGCTCCGCCGCCAATTATTCCGCGCTTCATTTCAGCCCGGACTCAAAACACCTGGCCTACACGGACGACTGGAGCAAAGTCGTCATCGACGGGCGGATGATAGGCAAGGGCGGTCGAACGGCACAGGGAGGCGCCGTTGGAAATGGCATGGACGCGACGTTTAAATTCACGGCCGATAGCAAGCACGCGCTTTGGGCGCAAAATGTCTCGACTACCAGTGGTAATCCCGCAGTTCATTACTTGATCGACGGCGACGAAGTGACCGGTTACCAGCTCGCTGGTATACGCGGTAGTAATGCGGGCGTTCCGAACTACCAGCCCGATTTGCAGCCCGATGGCGGTATATTCTTCTTTGCGACCAAGGACAGCGACGCAAGGGGCATGGCAATTTCGCCCGCCCTCTACCGCGTTACCGTGAATCCCGGATCACCCCGCGATTTCGGGGCGACCGCGTCCACGGGCGATACCACTGCCAATAACCCCAATCCGCAGCAAGACACGAATCCGCCGAATAACCAGGCGCAGCCGCAAAACCAGCAATCGCCAAACGACGCTCAAACGGCCTCCGACAAAGCCGCGGCGGATGCGCAAAAGGCCAAGAACGCCGCCGGCAAACTCCGCGGGTTCTTTGGACACTAGACGGACGGTAGCGGGTCAGTTTGCCAGCGATTGTTTAGCGGCCGCGCTTGACTTCGACGAGCTCCCTTCGGTCTGAGCTCAGGGTCGAAGACAGTCGAGTCGCGCGGCGTTATTCGGGTGGGCAACGCCGGGCAAGCCCGGCCGCTAAACGGGGGAACAACCCACTACCCAAAACCGTCGGAATTTGACGGTTTTCCCCCTTTCCTTATAATCGTCGGGGCAGGAATTGGCGGAACTGACATCTGCATGGCCAGAGTAAAGCTCGAAAACATCAGCAAAATCTATCCCGGCGGCGTCAAGGCGGTGGATGATGTCGATCTGGAAATCGCCGACCGCGAATTCGTCGTCCTGGTCGGCCCCTCCGGTTGCGGCAAAACCACCACCCTCCGCATGATCGCGGGCCTGGAGGAAATCACCCACGGCCTGATCCGTATCGGTGAGCGCATCGTCAACGACGTGCCCCCCAAGAATCGCGATATCGCCATGGTCTTCCAGAATTACGCGCTCTATCCGCACATGAGCGTCTACAAAAACATGGCCTTCGGCCTGAAGCTGCGCGGGATGCCCAAGGCGCAGATCAAGCAGCGGGTGGCGCAGGCGGCGCGCATCCTGAACCTGGAACACCTGCTGGACCGCAAACCCAAGCAGCTTTCCGGCGGGCAGCGCCAGCGCGTGGCGGTGGGGCGGGCAATCGTGCGGGAGCCGGCGGCGTTCCTCTTTGACGAGCCGCTTTCCAACCTCGACGCCAAGCTCCGCGTCACCACCCGCGCCGAACTCAAACGCCTGCATCAGCGGCTGCTCACCACCACCATCTACGTCACCCACGACCAGGAAGAGGCGATGACGCTGGGCGACCGCATCGTCGTGATGAAAGACGGCCGCGTGCAGCAGGCCGATACGCCGCTGCATACCTATAATGCTCCGATCAACCGTTTCGTGGCCGGTTTTATCGGGATGCCGCCGATGAATTTCTTCGACGGGGCGGTCCGCTCGTCGGGGGGTCGGCTGAGTTTCGAAGAGGGGAAGCTGGAGCATGCGCGGCCGATCAGTCCGCTGCCGTCCGCCCCGCCGCAGGGCCAGCCCCCGCCCGTGGTCATGACCGGCGAGTTGACCTTCCCCGGCAATGGGTTTACGCTTCCTTTGGACCCCCTGCCCACCGCGGTGAAACAGCGCCTGGCGGCGCGGGCGGGGAGTCACGTGGTGTTGGGGATTCGTCCCGAGCACCTGCACCTGCGGCAGATGGACGGCGCGGCGAGCCTCAAGCTCCGCCTCAACGTCATCGAGCCGCTGGGAAGCAGCATGGATGTTTATATGAATACTGCCCTGCACGATCACGTGGTCGGCCGCCTGGAAGCCCAGAGCGGCATGCAGGTCGGCGCCGAGGCGACCCTCTGGGTCGATCTGCGCAAGGCGCACTTTTTCGAACCCGGAGAGACCGGGATGAACCTGAGCCTGGAGACATCGTCTCCTACTAACGAGCCGGCCCATGCACTTGCTTAAGCAGACGCATGGTCCGATTCACGAGGCCCAACCGCCTTTCCGGAGGAGCGCCGGATAGCCGGCTTTGTGCTGTGGCGCAGGTTTTTCTCGTCGCTGCGGGCCGCCGATTTTGGCCGGCCTTTTTTATTTACTGGTCCGTCATCGATCGGGCCGGAGGTTTTGAAAACTGAATAGCGAGAAAAAAATTATGAATACGCAGGAACTGATCCGCATCGTCGACGGAATCGCGCGCGACAAGAACATCGAGCGCGAGCAGATTTACAACGACATCGAGCAGGCCGTCGCTTCCGGTCTGCGCAAGCAATTCAACACCGAGGACGCCAGCGAATTCGCCGTCAAGCTCGACCGCCAGACCGGCCAGATCAGCGCCGCCCGCCAGGGCGTCGAAGTCCCTCTCTCCGTGGTCGGCCGCATCGGCGCCCAGACCGTCAAGCAGGTGATGATCCAGCTCATCCGCCAGGACGAGCGCGGCAGCATCTACGAGGAATACAAGGACCGCGTCGGCACGATCATCACCGGCGGGGTCGCCCGCTTCGAGAAAGACACCATGATCGTCACCCTCCTGCGCAACGTCGAAGGCATCATGCCGCGCAGCGAGCAGATTCCCGGTGAGATCCACCAGGTCGGCGAGCGCGTGCAGGCGCTGATCCTGGAAGTCCGCGACACGCCCAGCGCCGTCAAGATCATCCTCAGCCGCAGCCACCCCGAGCTGATCCGCCGCCTGTTCGAGCGTGAAGTCCCGGAAGTCGGTGAGCGCACCATCGAGATCAAGGCCCTGGCCCGCGAGCCGGGGCATCGCACCAAGATTGCCGTCTCCTCCATCGATTCCAAGGTCGATGCCGTCGGCGCCTGCGTGGGCGTCCGCGGCAGCCGCATCAAGAACATCGTCGACGAGCTGGGTGGTGAAAAAATCGACATCGTGCGCTGGAACGAATCCAGTCAGATCCTCATCAGCAACGCCCTCAAGCCCGCCGAGGTCGCCGAAGTCGCCCTCTGCTTTGAGCTGGGCCGCGCCACCGTCGTGGTCAATGAGGATCAATTATCCCTGGCCATCGGCAAGCGCGGGCAGAACGTCCGCCTGGCCGCGCGGCTGACCGGCTGGGACATCGACATCCTCACGCCGACCGAATTCCAGAAGGGCGTGCAGCGCCTCGACGCCACGCTCAAGAGCGTCGCGGGCATCACCAAGGAGATGATCGACAAGGTGATCGTGCTGGGGCTGATCGACGTGCGCGATCTGGAAGAGGTGGGCATCGGCCCGTTGATGGAAGAGCTGGGACTGGACGAGCCCACCGCGCAGGCCGTGGTGGATCGCTGCGCCGAGGAGGCCAAGCTGGTCGCGGTTGAACAGGAAGCCAAGAAGGCCGCCGACGCCTCCGCCCGCGCCGCCGAGGCGTCCGCCCGCGCCGCCGACAAGGCCGCACTGCTGGCCCTGGGCGACACCAGCAGCGACGCCGATACAAAAATGCCCGGTCCCATGGAGGCCGTCCCGGGCGCCGCCGCCGAGATCACCGTTCACAAGGAATCCGCCCTGGCCTCGGACGACGAGCTGGGTCCGGAGGAAAAAGCGATCAATGGTCTTTCCGAGCCGGCGCCGGAAACCCCGCAGCCGGCCGAAGATGAAAATGACACCGCCGCCCTGGCCGAGGGACGCGTCGCGCCCCCGATTACTACGGCCGACGATTCGATGTAACGACGATTTTTTGGAGTGCTGTTTTGGCAAAAGGTATACGAGTCAATCTGTTGGCCAAGGAGCTTGGCGTCGAGAGCAAGGATATTCTCCAGAAGCTCAAGGAGGAGGGTCTGTCCGACAAGGTGCCCAACCACATGACCATGCTGTCGGTTGGTTTGGCCGAGTCGGTGCGCGAATGGTTCAGCACGTCGGCCGGGAGCGGGGGCACCGCGGTGGAGACAGCGCCGCACGTGGACGTCGCCGCCAAGCCCAAGACCGCGCGCAGCCGCAAGAGGAAGGAATCGGAGACCGAAGCGCCGCCGGTCGAAGCGCCCAGCGCCCCCGAGGCGCCCGCGCCCCCGCCGGTTGTGCCGCCGCTGATCGTTGACAGGGTGATTCCCTCTCCGCCCGCGCCGCCGCCGCCGGTATACAAGGCGCCGCCCGCGATGGAGCCGCCGCCCGCACCGGCGTCCGCGCCCGCCGCGCCGCCGCGTCCTGCTGCCGCCGCTTCGACCGTCACGCCGGGCATCGAGCACATTCGGCCCACCCGCCCGACCATCACGCTGGCCAACCGCGCCGGCGCCACCTTGCCGCCGGAGCGCGGGGCGGTCGTGCAGGCGCCGCAGTTAACAACCTTGCAGCCGGCCAAGATCCAGGGCCCGCGCGTGGTGCGCATCGAGAAGGAAGAGCCGGGTGAGAATCGCGGCCCGCGTCCAGCGGCGCGTCCCGCCGCCGAGGCGCCGTCGGTGGCGCCCGCCGGACCGCGCACCGGTCGCGGCGTCAAGGTCAGCGAGGACGAGGAGACCGAAGACGCCAAAAAGAAAACCGCCGGCAAAAAAGGCGCCAGCCTTTCCAGCCGACGCCGTGGCGTCGATGGCCGACGCGGCGAGGCCATGGAAAAGCTCAAGGAATTCACCGATGCCGACCTGATCGCCCGCCGCGACGCGCTCAACGCCGCCGCCAGCTCCCGAAACGTCTTCGACAGCCATCTCCGCCAGATCGAAAAACGCGGTACGCATGCCCAGGCCAAAACGATCACACAGCGCGGCGAGCCGGTGGCCATCCAGGAGCCAATTACCGTCAAGTCGATTTCCGCCGCCCTGGGCGTCAAGACCAGCGACATCATCGGCAAGCTGATGAAACAGGGCGTCTTCGCCACCATCAATCAATCGCTGCAGCGCGACGCCGCCGAGGCACTGGCCATGGAATTTGGCATCGAGCTGAAGGTCACGCAGGAGGAGACGCAGGAAGAGCTGCTGATCAAGGAGCTGGACGCGCACCCGGCCGATCCGGAGGCGCTGCAGCCGCGACCGCCGGTGGTCACCATCTTGGGGCACGTCGATCACGGCAAGACCTCGCTGCTGGACAAGATCCGCAATGCCCACGTCGCCGCCGGCGAAGCGGGAGGCATCACGCAGCACACCGCCGCCTGGATGGTGCAACTGGGCCAGAAGCGCGTGACGTTCATTGACACGCCGGGCCACCAGGCGTTCACGTCGATGCGTGCCCGCGGCGCCAACATGACTGATGTGGTGGTCCTGGTCGTCTCCGCCGCCGAGGGCGTGCAGCCGCAGACCATCGAATCCATCAACCACGCCCGCGCGGCGGGGGTGCCCATCGTCGTCGCACTCAACAAGATCGACCGCTCCGACGCCAACCCCGACATGGTCCTGGGGCAACTGGCCAAGGAAGGGCTTAACCCCATCGAATACGGCGGGGAGACCGAAGTAGTGCGCACCAGCGCGACCACCGGCCAGGGCGTGCCTGAATTGATTGAAATCCTCGATCTTCAGAGCCAGATCATGGAATTGAAGGCCAACCCCACCGCGCTGGCGCGCGGAACTGTCATCGAAGGCCGCGTCGACGAGGGCATGGGCCCGGTCGCCACCGTGCTCGTGCAGGATGGCACGCTGCACCTGGGCGACATCGGTCTGTGCGGCGCGGGTTACGGTCGCATTCGCAGCCTGCTCAACGACCGCGGTGAGATGATCGCCGAGGCTGGCCCCAGCACGCCCGTGGTCGTCAGCGGCCTGAGCGAATTGCCGTCGGCGGGGGACAAGTTCTATGCCCTGGAAGACCTGGATCGCGCCGCCGCCATCGCCGAGGAACGCCGCAGCCTCTCCCGTCAGAGCCAGTTGGCAAGCTCCAACAAGGTGACGCTGGACAACCTCTTCGACACGATGAAGGCGGATGACGTCAAGACCATCAATCTGATCATCAAGGGCGACGTGCAGGGATCGGTCGAGACGCTGACCAAGACTGTCACCGATGCCAACACCGACGAGGTGCGCGTGCGCGTCATCCACGGCGGGGTGGGTGGGATCAACGAAAGCGATGTCGAGCTGGCCGATGCCTCCGACGCGGTGATCATCGGCTTCCACGTCGCCCCCGACGAGCCGGCACGGCAACTCGCCGAGCAGCGCCGCGTCGAAATCCGGCAATACCGCATCATCTATGAAATCTTCGACGACCTGAAAAAAGCCCTCTCCGGACTTCTGGAGCCGGAAATACGCGAGAAGCTGCACGGACACGCGGAGATTCGCAAAGTCTACAAGGTCTCGCGCATCGGCAACGTCGCCGGTTGCTTCGTCACCGACGGCCACCTGCAGCGCGGCAGCAAGATTCGCCTGATCCGCGACGGTGTGGTCGTCACCGAGGACCTCTCCATGGAATCGCTCAAGCGCGTCAAGGACGACGTCAAGGAAGTCAAGGCCGGCTTCGAATGCGGCATCAAGCTCGCCGGCTACGACGACGTCAAGGTGGGCGATGTCCTGGAAGCGTACGTGCGGGAAACGTTCCAGAGAACGCTTTGAGAAATGCAGAATGATGAATGATGAATGATGAATTGAAATTTTTTATTCATCATTCTGCATTCATCATTCATCATTTGATTCCATGACCATCGGTGTATTGCAGATGGAGCTAAGCATCGGCGACGCCATGTCCCTCAAGGACAAGCGACGCGTGGTCAAGAGCATCAAGGATCGCATCGCCCACGGACATAACGTCTCGATCGCCGAGGTCGGGGCCCTGGACGAGCATCGCCGCAGCATCCTGGGGCTGGCGATGGTCGCCAACGACGGGCAATATGTCGAAGGGGCGCTGAGCAAGCTGGTCGATTTCGTCCGCGCCGTGCCCCAGGTATCGCTGGTGGATTATCGCATCGAGCTGTTGTGAAGGAGCCGCATGTCCCGCCGCACCGAGCGCATCGCAAGCACCATCCGCCAGGAGCTGGGGATGATGATTCTGCGCGAGCTGAACGACCCGCGGCTTGTTGGCCTGCCCAGCATCACGCGCGTCAAGGTCAGCCCCGACCTGAGCATCGCCGATGTTTTTGTCACCGTCATGGGAACCCCGGGCCAGCAAAGCGCGGCGCTCAACGCGCTGCGCCACTCGGCCGGGATGATGCGCACGCTGCTGGCCAAGGCCATGACCCTGCGGGCGGCGCCGTTCCTCAAGTTCCACATCGACGAGGGATTGAAAAAGGAAATGGCCGTCCTGGAACTTCTGCGCAAGGTGGCCAGCGAAAGCGCGGCCACTGAAAACGGCGCGGCCGCGCCACCTGCATCCACCAACAGTACGGAAAGCGAGACATGAAAAACGCCGGTAAACACGCGGATGAATTGAAGCACCTGATGAAGCGCCTGCAGCGCGAGGGCAAGCCCGCTCCCAAGGAAATTCTGGAGCCCCTGCGCGCCCTGGTCCGCGGGGCGATGAGCTACGACGTCACCGACAACCGTGCCGAGGACGCCATGAAGGCCATCGTCACCGAGTTCGTCGATCTCAACGAGCTGCGCGTCGCCACCGACCTGGAAGTCCAGGAATTCCTGGGCGTCAAATACCCGGCGATCGAGGAGCGCGTGGCGATGATCACGCAATCCCTCAACGACATCTTCGAGCGCGAGCACACCATGAGTCTGGATCGCCTCAAGGCCGTGAGCAAGCGCGATGCCCGCCAGTTCCTGCGCGAGCTGCCCGGCATCAACCCGTTCGTCGAGGCGTTCGTGATGCTCTACGCATTCGACGGCAACGCCATGCCGGTGGACGATGAGATTCTGGCGTATCTGCGCGACCAGGAAGTCGTGGACGAGGAGACGACGCTGGAGGAGGCGCAGCGCTTCCTGGAATATCACCTCAAGGCGGAGGAGCTGCACGATTTCTACGTCCTGGTCCGCCGCGCCGCCCACGCCGACGGCGCCCGCAGGAAAGTCAAGCCATGAACCAGGGCCTGCCATCCGACACCCTGCGCCTGGGGCTGCCCAGCGGAAGCATGCAGAGCTCGACCATCGAGCTGTTCGGCCGCGCCGGGTATCGCATCAGCCTGGCCGACCGCAGCGTCTTCCCGCGCCTGGACGATGAGAAGATGTCCGCCGTCCTGTTCCGCGCCCAGGAAATCAGCCGCTATGTCGTGGACCAGGTCGTCGATTGCGGCCTGACCGGCTACGACTGGATCGTCGAGAACGGCAACCAGGACCAGATCGTGGAGATCTGCGAGCTGACCTATTCCCGCGCCACCGGCATGCCCGCGCGCTGGGTGCTGGCCGTGCCGGAGGAATCCAAGGCCCAGAAGCCGGCCGATCTGGAAGGCGGCATCATCGCCACCGAATTGGTCAACACCACGCGAAAATATTTCGCCTCACGCGGCATCAACGTCAACGTCGAGTTCTCCTGGGGAACCACCGAGATCAAGGCGCGCATCCTCGATGCCATCGTCGAGCTGACCGAAACCGGCTCCAGCATCCGCGCCAACAACCTGCGCATCCTCGACACCCTGCTCTCCAGCACCATCCGCTTCATCGCCAACAAGGCCGCCTGGGACATCCCCTGGAAACGCGAGAAGATGGAAAATATCGCCATGCTCCTGCGCGGCGCCATCGAGGCCAAGGCCAAGGTCGGGCTCAAGATGAACGTCCCGGATGATCGCCTGGCCGAGGTGGTCAGCTTTCTCCCCGCCGAAAAAAGCCCCACCGTCAGCCGCTTGGCCGACACCGGATGGGTGGCGGTGGAAGTGATCCTGGAAGAGCGCCAGGAGCGCGAGCTGATCCCCCGCCTCAAACGCGCCGGGGCGACGGGAATTATTACCTATCCGCTAAATAAAGTGATTCCGTGATGCGGACCGCGCGCGCATTCTCACGGCGGCATGGCCACTTCAGTGGCCATGTTTCTGTCTTGCTTCTGCTTGCGCTCACCGCCTGCGCCTCAACGCCGCCCATATCCAATCAACCCGCGCCCGATCCCCGTGCCACCCTCTCTCTCGACCAGATTCCCAACCGTCCCACGCTGGCCACGGCCAATAGCTCCGATTCCACGCCTCCGCTGGACGCCCTTGTCTGCTATGCCCAGGGCATCGATCAATTGCTCCGCCATCGCACCCTCGATGCCATTGAAGCGCTGCAACAGGCCATCCGCATCGATCCCTACAGCCATGAAGCCTACTGGGCCCTGGGCGAAGCGGAATTCCATGGCGCCGCCAACCCACGCTCGATCGATGCCTTCGAGCATGCCGCATCGCTTCGCCCCGACGATCTGGATGTCCACCTTCTGCTGGCCCGGCAATGGCTGGTCGTTGACGATCACCCCAAAGCCCTGCAGCATCTGCGGCTGGCGCTGCAGACCTCCCAATACGCCACCGACAGCGCCGCTGCCGCCAGCGTCGATCTGCTGCTGGGGCGAATTCTCCAGGAAGATGGCTTTAGCCGCGCTGCGCTGGATGAATACCTTCGCCTTCATCAGCGCCTGGCCAATCCCACCGAACAGGTGCGCGAGGATCCCGATCTGGGATATTTGATCTCCTCGCCGCGCTGGCTGCAGCAGCGCATCGCCCGGTTGTGCGAAGAGCTGGGCCGTTACCAGCAGGCGCTGGGTGCCTACCAGCCGCTGGCCGACGCCGATCCCGCCGATTTCGATTTCCAGGCGGATGTCGTCGAAGCGATCTCGAAGCTTGGCCGCGACGATCAGGCCGTTGGCCAGGCCGCCGATCTCGCACAGCGCTTCGCCGCCACGCCGCAGTCCCTGGCGCTGCTGGAAGAGGTCTGCCTGGCCGGTGGTTATGATCAGGCCGTTGCGCGCCTCAAGGCCCTGCAGCGCCAGCAGCCCGCCAACGTGGCGATCCCCCTGGCACTGGCCGACCTGTGGGATGCCCACGGCCACACGCACGACGCGCGCCATCTCCTGGAAAATGCCGCCGCGCAGAATCCCGGCGATGATGAAATCCTTCGCAAGCTCTGCGATTTCTACGATTCCCACGGCGATGCAATCGCGGGCCCCAGGCTCCTGATCGAGCAACTGGCCGCGCGTCCCGATTTGCTCTGGCGGATCGAACCGGTCTTCGACGCCTTGATCCGTCCCACGCGCAAGGGCGCCGTCCAGCCGGCGACGCTGGAAAAGATCGACGTCCCACCGGCGGCGCAGGCGGCGCGGCTCTGCCTGCTTTCGCGTGATGCCGAAATTTGGCACCGCGACGCGCTGGCGCGCGCCAGTATCCAGTCCGCGGTAAAATCTCGCCCGCCATTCGCGCCGGCATTCTTCGCCGCCCTCGACGCCGCCGCGCTCGATCCCGATCTGGACGCCGCTGCCGCCGAAGTTTTTGTCAACATCGCCCAGAGCGCTGGCGATGCGGATCTCGCCGTCGAATTGCGCGGCCGCCTCCTCTGCATCCAGAAAAAGTTTGCCCAGGCCGCCGATCTGCTCCGCCAAGCCATCGACCGCGGCGGTACGTCCCCGACGCTGCAGATGACCTACGCCGCCGCACTCGACGGCATGCATCAAACCGCCCGCTATCAGCAGGTCCTTCGCAACTTGGTTGCGCAATATCCCCGCTTCACGGAAGCCTGGGAGGCGCTGCACGATTCCTTCGTCAACAGCGGCCAACAGGCGCAAGCCCAGGCCGTGCTCGCCCAATGGCTGGCGGCCGATCCATCGAATCCTTCCGCCCGACTTTTCCAGGCGCAGTGGGATTTTCGCCTCGGCCACGCCGAATTGGCCGATGAGCGTATGACCCGGCTCCTGGACGATGAGCCGGAAAATCCCCAGGTCCTGGCCAATGCCCAGAGCATCTATTCCCAGCTCGACCGCACCGACGTATTTCTCTCCCGGCTCCAGCATTTGCACGAGCAACAACCGGGCAATCTGACGATCGTTGACGCGATGGTTGGCGTCTTGCAACCGGGTCATTCCGTCCAGGCCGCTCACGTGCTCGACCAGGCCCGTGCCGCCATCGGCGACGATCCGGCCCTCTTGTATCAACTGGCTTTGCTCTACCACGAGATCGGCCAGGAGAAGGTGTACCAGCAACTGCTCCTCCAGGTGCTGAAGGCTGATGTAGACAACGCCCCGGCCAACAACGACCTGGGATTTTGCTGGGCTGATGCCGGCGCTCATTTGGACCGCGCCGAGCAGATGATCCGCCAGGCCGTCGCCGCCGAGCCGGATAACCAGGCTTATCTCGATAGCCTGGGCTGGGTGCTGTACAAGCAGGGCAAATTCGCCGAGGCCGCACGTTGGTTCCAGCAGGCCGTCACCCCGCCGGAACTGCCCGACCCGGAAATCCTGGATCACTTCGGCGACGATCTATACCGGATGGGCCGGCCGGGCGATGCCGCCACGCAATGGCAACGCTCGCTCGAGCAGCTTCGCGTCCATCCCGTCGAGGAGCAGACCGAGCTTCGACTCCACGTGCAGCGCAAGCTGCAGGATGCGAATCTCGGCCAGCCGGTGAACGTGGCGCCGGTGGTCTCCGGCGACCTCGGCGCCGATGCCCATCGGAATCAATAGCAGCCTGGAGAAGCCATGGCCGGACACAGTCATTGGGCCAAGATCAAACGCGCCAAGGGCGCGAACGACGCCAAGCGCGGTAAAATCTGGAGCAAGATCGCCCGTAAGATCATCATCGCCGCGCGCGGCGGTGGTGACCCACGCGATAACCTCTCTCTCCGCTACACCATCGACGAAGCCAAGGCCGCCAACATGCCCAAGGACACCATCGAAAAAGCCATCATGAAAGGGACCGGTGAGCTGGGTGGTGAGAATTACGAGGCCGCCACCTATGAGGCCTACGCCCCCGGCGGCATCGCGCTGATGATCGAGGCCCTCACCAACAACCGCGCCCGCACCGCCCCGGAGCTGCGCAGCATCCTGGAGAAGCACGGCGCCAACCTCGCCGCCAGCGGCGCCGTCTCTTTCCAGTTCCTCCGCCAGGGCCTGATCACCATCAAGTCCACCGACGTCCAGGAGGACCGCCTCCTGGAGCTGGCCCTGGAAGCCGGCGCCGACGACGTGAAGAACGAAGGCGAGTTTTACGTCGTCGTCACCAGCCCGACGGATATTATGAAGGTGAAAGACATCCTGACCTCCGCCAACATCGCGCCCGAAGCCGCCGAGATCACCAACAATCCCACCAGCACGATCCCCATCGACGCGGTGAAAGCCCAAAAGCTGCTGAAATTGATCGACGTTCTGGAAGACAACGACGACGTCCAGACCGTCAGCCATAATGCGGAGATTCCCGAAGGGGTGGGGGTGTGAGTGCTTAGCCGGCCCTCGTTATACTGACGCGCCCGCTGCGCTCTGTTACAATGCCGGGTAATGACTCTGAACGATCTGATCATCCGCGACCCGAAAATCTGCGGTGGCGAGACGGTCTTTCGCGGAACTCGAGTGACCCTGCGCAGTGTGTTGGCATCGCTGGCCGATGGCGATTCGATTGAACAGATTATTAAAAGCTTTCCCACTCTCGGCGAGCAGGAAGTAAAAGCGGTTATCGCGTTTGCGGCGGCCTCGGTACAGGAAGATTTACCGTTGCCCGAGTTTCCCGCCATTTCATGAAAATCAAACTCGACGAGAACCTTCCCGCGGAGCTTTATGATCTGCTCGTGTCACCTAAGCACGATGTGCATACTGTGCCCGATGAATCCCTCGCGGGCCGTGAGGATCGGTTCATTTTTGTGGCAGCGCGCGAGGAAAATCGTTTATTGCTCACGCAGAACCTGGACTTTTCCGATTTACGTACCTTCAGACCGGGAACCCATCCAGGCATTGTGCTCATTCGCCTGCGTGATCCAAGCCGACGTAGACTTGTCGAACGATTTCACCAAGTTCTCCAGACTGAGAAGCTCGATACGTGGGATGGCTGCTTCGTGGTAATCAGCGATAAAAAACTGAGGGTAAGACGACCGTAACATTGCCGCTCGGTGCGCGTGATCGACGCCCTGGAAGACAACGTCAACGCGCGACGTTCGGCTCGGCAGTAAACGGTCGCAGGAGATTATCAATGGATAAGTCCAGACGAGTCGTGACACGCAGCGCCGAGGATCTTGCTCGAGCGCTGCGCCTTTCCGCGACTGATGCCGTCCAAATGCAGATACGTCGCGTCCTCAACGACAAGATCATTCATGCAATTGAAAAATCGCGTCTGACGCATGCGCAAGCAGCCAGGGCCGCGCATACGTCCCGCACGCGGCTCACCGCCATTCTCAATCGCAATACCGCCAACGTGTCCACAGATCTCATGTTGCGCATCTTGGCCGCGCTGGGATACCAGGCCAGGATTACCTTCAGGCGCGCCCCCCGTGCAGCCTGAGCAACGATTATGACCCGGATCGTGAATGGGTTGATGACGGTCCAAAAGACCGTCGGAACATTAATCCCCAAATCGCCAGGACCACCGCGGCCGTCCCGGCAAATGCCACGCCGATGCTTAAGCTCGCCGGCGCGTAATCAAATTGGATTACCCCTCTACCCGCCGGCGCGATCACGCCGCGAAAAGCATGGTTCACGCGGACGATCGGCGCCGCGACGCCGTTGATCCGCGCCCGCCATCCCCTATCCCAGAGATCCGACAACACAACCAGCCCGGCCGTCCGCAGGTCATATTCGATCGTGACGTGCGACGGCAGTTCATCCACGATCTTCGCCGTCCCCTGGGCCGGTTTTTCCAGCGTCGTCGCGGGCGGCTCGACGTACGCCACTTCCGTCGGATCAAAATCGTCCCGCAACAGCAATGCCAGCCGCCGCCCCTCGTCCCCGACAACCTCCAATCGCTTCGGCACGAAGACGCGCGGCAGGCATGTCGGGTCATCTTCCACCCAGTATCCATCGAACACCCACCGTGTGCGGACGCTCGCCGGTGGCGCGCCGCTCCTGATCATGTAACGCAGATCGATCATCCGCGTGATCGGCGATGGAAATTTCGCGGGATAGAAATTCTGCAGCACCTCCGGCAATCCCGCCGCCATCTGCAATTTCGGCTGGGCCAGATAAAGCAGCTGCACAATCCGCAGCGGCGAGAAGCCGTCATACCCGCGCACGTCCTGCAAGCCGGCCGTTTCCGTCAAGCTCGCGGGGAAACAATCCAGCCCGCAAACCCGGCCCGCCGGCGCGTGCGCCAAAGCATCCAGCAGCGGAACCGCCGGGTAATAAAGCGCCGGATCGGTCTGCGGATAAACGTTGAAATCTGCCGTAATAATTTCCGCCGTGGCGATCAGCCCGATGACCCAGACGAACCAGCGGAACCGGTACATCCCCAGCCCGATCGCCACCCACAGAACCACGGCGACCACACAGATCGCCGCCTGCTCGAACGAAATCCTGGTGAACCAATGCGCCGCCTCCGCGCCGCGCCAGGACGGCACCCGGCCCATCAGTGTCCGCAGCGCTTGCGGGATTCTGATCGCCCGCTCGACGCACAACACCCCCAGCCCCGCCGGCGCCACGGCGAATATCGTCATCCATCCGCGCTTGGGAATTTGTGCGCGGCTCAGCATGTCCAATCCCATCACCCCTACGACCGCGATCGACCATCCGCTCGCCAGCACCAGCCGGTTCTCACGCATCAGATTCAGCGGATAGATTCCATAGATGTGCCACAGCACCGGCAGGTGAAGAATCTGCCCCATCCCCAGCACGCCCAGCAGCGCGAAAAAGATCAGCCATGATCGCCAGCCCCGGCGCAAAACCGCCAGCGGCGCAAATACCAGCGCGGTCATCAATCCCGCGTATCCAACCGATGCGCTTTCCACCTGGTCCAGCCCGCCGAAATAGAATCCCGACCCACGCGTCGCTCCGTTGAAATCGGGAAGAAGAAGCTGGACCAGCGCTTTATACCCGGCCGGTGGCGTTTCCGGCGGGGCGGTGGCGCGGGCCGCCATCCGATAGGAATGGCGCGCGTATTCCAGCGTCGGCAGCGATTGCGGCGCCGACAGGCACATCCCCATCACCCAGCCGCCGATCACCGCCAGCCCCGCGTGGCGTCCCTCCGCGTTTGTCACGCCGCGCCAGCCATGGATCTGCAAAAAACGCCACAGAAAAAACAGGCCATCGATCATCAGCACCTGCGCCGAGGTCTCCGCGTGTCCGCTGACCAGGCACGCGCCGCTCGCCAGCGCCAATCCGATTCCCGCTTTCCCGCCGCCCGGCCGCAGGGCGCGATCGGTGAAATAAAAAATCCACGGCAGCCACACCGCCGCCGCGCTGGCCGGATATCCCGCCCACTGCACCGAATAACCACCCAGCGACCAGATCCACGCGCCGATCACTGCGGCCGCGAACGATGCTTCCAGCGATCGCCGGAAAAACAGATACGCGCCGATCCCCGCCACCAGCGCTTTAAGCACCTGGTCCCACGCCAGCACCCACGGTCCCGGCCACAGATAATCCAGCCAGCGGAACGGCGAGAAGACCGCGCTCTGACTGGCCGCCAGCAGCGGCGCGCCGCAGAACTGGTGCGGGTCCCACAACGGCATCCGCCCCGCGCGCACCTCCGACACCACCATCCGCCGCTGCGGCTCCAGCGCCAGCACCGGATCGCTCAGCACCCAATCCCACGGCCGCCCGATCGACTGCGATTGCGCCGGTGAAAGATAGGTGTGTGGCCTGGCCAGGATATCTAGCGGAAGCAGGACTTTTCGTCCCGCCAGCGACGGACCAAACAGGATGACCTGCCCGCACAGCAATCCACCCAGCAGAATGGCGCCGTGAATGATCCTGGTTCGATCCAGCCTCATGAGTTTGATTCGGACGCGGCCAGCTTCGCGAATTGATCGCCGCGCTGCTCGAAGTTGGTGAACTGATCGTAACTGGCAAACCCCGGGCTAAGCAAAACGACATCCCCCGCGACGGCGATGTGCCGGGCGATGCCGACCGCGGTGGCCAGGTCCCCGCAGCGATAGACGGCGGCGGCGGTGGGGGAATCGCCGCGCTCCATTTGCTCCGCCAAGCGCGGGCCCGTCGCGCCGATGCACAGCACCGCTTTGGCGCGCTCCACCAGCGCGGCGCACAGCGCGGTCGTCGCCAATCCCTTGTCCGATCCACCCACGATCTGGATCACTTTTTTCGATGGGAACGAATCCAGCGCCGCGACCGCCGCTTCGGGGACCGTGGCGATCGAATCGTTAAAGTAGCGCACGCCCGCCGATTCGTGCACCAGTTGCAGCCGGTGCGGCAGGCCCGCGAAGTCGGCCAGCGCCGCCTGCGACGTCTGCCAGTCGACGCCCATCACCGCCGCCGCCGCCGCCGCCGCGCCCTGCGCGTTGAGCTGATTGTGCTCGCCCGGCAGCAGCAACTGGAATTTCCGCTCCTGCTTTCCGTAGAGGATCACTTTGCCGCGCGCCTCGCGCGCCAGCTCCGCGGTGGGCGGATCGGTTTCGTTTAGCACCGCATAATCATTGGTCCCCTGGAACCGCAGGATATTCTTCTTCGCCTGCACGTACGCCGCCGATGAGCCGTGCCAGTCCAGGTGGTCGGCCGAAATCATCGTCACCACCGCGACGTGCGGCGACCAGCGCGCCTCGCCCAGGTATTCCAGCATGAAGCTGGAAAGCTCCAGCACGACCGCGTCCGATGGGCCAATCCGGTCCACCTCCAGCAGCAGCGATTTGCCGATGTTGCCGCCGGTCCACGTTGTGAATCGTCGCGAAAGGATTCGCCCCAGCATCGCCGTCGTCGTCGACTTCCCCTTCGTGCCGGTCACCCCCAGGATGCGTGCCGCGCAGCGCTCGATGAACAATTGGATCTCGGTCACCACCGGCACACTGGCGGCGCGGGCGGCCAGCAGCATCGCATGCGTCGGTGGGATTGCCGGCGACGCGACCACCAGATCGGCGCCCGTGAAATCCGCTTCGCGGTGCCCGCCGAGGCGCATCTCGATCGGCAGATCGGTCAGTTGTGCCACCGAATCCGCCAACTTCTCCGCCGGATCGCGGTCGCTGATGCACACGGATGCGCCCTGTCCGCACAGCCACCGCGCCGCCGCGATCTGCCCGCCAAAGCGCCCCAACCCCGCCACCGTCACCCGTTTGCCGCGCAGGTCGATCATCCGGTGCGATCTTATCAGAGCCGGCCCGTGCCGGGCCGGGAAACCGGGCCGGCACGGCCCGGCTCCGCGAAATTATTCACGCCGTATCCAGCACGCGCCGCAGCTCGTCCTTCATCTCCATCACCGCCGCCTCGACGCACTTCTCCCAGTTATTCTCGAACCGCGACGCATATTTCTCCTCGCGATGTGCGTAAAGAATGCTTCGGCTGGCCGAGACGATCGCGCCCACGCCGTCCCGGAACGCCGCGCGCGTCATCTCCGCGGTGGCGCCCTGCGCGCCGTATCCCGGCAGCAGGAAGATCGATCGCGGCAGCCGCCGGCGCAGGCTCGCCATCACCTGCGGCTGGGTCGCGCCCACCACCGCGCCGATGCTGCTAAATCCACGCGACCCCAGCAGCGCGCGATCTTCCGTCAGCACGGCCAGGCGATCGGCCAGCATCTCCGACCAGCTCTCTCCGCTGGCCAGTCTTACGTCCTGAAGTTCTGCCGACCCGGGATTGCTCGTCCGCACCAGCACGAACAGCCCCTTGCCCGCATCCCGCGCCGCCTCGACGAACGGCGCCAGCGCCTCCAACCCCAGCATCGGGTTGACGGTGATGGCATCGGGCGTGGCGGGCGGCTCGTCCGCGCCGCCGGTCTGCTCGGCCAAGTGCCCGGCGGCGTACGCGGCGGCGGTGGGGCCGATGTCCCCGCGCTTCACATCACCGATCACCAGCAGACCCAGGTCCTTCGCCTCCTGGATCAGGCTGTAATACGCCTCCACCCCGTCCCACAGATACCGCTCGAAACAGGCCGATTGGAATTTGACGATCGGCACCAGCGGGGCCACCACCTTCAGCACCCGCGCGACAAAATCGAAGATCGCATCCAGCTGCGCCTGCGGCTCATTCTGCCGCGACTGGAATTTTGCTCGCACCTCATCCGGCAGCGAGTCGATCACCGGATCGATCCCCACGCAGACCGGCGCGTGCGAATATTCCACGGCGTCCAGCAGGCGATCGCAAAAAAGCTCGGACATCGGTGTTCAAAATTCTTGTTTAGCGGCCGGGCTTGCCCGGCGTTTTTTGGCGCGAGCAACGCCGCGCCAGCGCGGCTGCTAAACTTCCTCGTCATCCGCTGGCCGGCGAAGCTGGGCCGCCAGATCGTCCAGATCGGCCCCGGCGGCGCGCAGCGACTCGACCACCGCCAGCGGCGGATCCTCCAGCAGGGCGGCCAGCACGAAGCGCGTGGAGACTTTGGCCATCCCCGCCGCCTGCGCCGCCGAGATCGCCGAGTTGATCGCCTCTTGCGTCAGCGGTGAGAACGAAAGCCGCCCGGTGACCATGGACGGCTCGGCCGCGTGGGGCAATTTCTTGTCCAGCAGCCGCCGAAGCTGCGCCACGTTCACCGCCGACGCCAGCGTGCGCATCGCCTCGCCGGATTTCTGATCGAGGATACCCAGGAGCAGATGCTCGGCCCCGACCGTTTCCTGTCCCAGCCGCCGCGCCTCCTCCTCCGCTTCCCGCACCGCCGCCGTCATCGTGTCGGTGAATCCCAGTCGCATGGAGGGGAATGATAACGGGGTTCGCTGTCCGCTGGTACTGCTCTATTCTGATGTTTGATGGTCCAATCTGAACAAAATGCGACTTGATTTCATAACCCGTAGGCGGTGGGTGTATCATTCGAAGACAAAAAAATCCCATGGCCGCGACAATGGAGCGCCGTCCGACGCGAAAAATTGAACCGCTAAGTTGAAAGGAACCTTATCATGTTTCCAGATATAAAATCGGTTCGATACCTGCGGGATTACCAGTTGGAACTGACTTTCGACGACGGCGTCAATGGGCGCATTGATTTTGCCCCATGGGTTGTTGGCCAGGGCGGGGTGTTTGCGCCCCTGGACGACAAAGCCTTTTTTGCGCGTGTGAGCGTAAATGCGGATCTAGGTACGATCGTCTGGCCCAATGACGTGGATTTTGATCCGGAAGTTCTCTATTCGCATATCACTGGCCAGCCGATTTCAGTGTCGCCGTCCAAAGCAGCAGGCTGAGAGGAATCCGTTAAAAAGCCGTGGGTATTCAAACGCAAGACGCATCGTGTTAGCAGCGGCACGAAACAGGTTCCCACCACGCACAATGCCAACGACACCAGGAGGCCAACCGCGCCAACTTTGGCTGGCAAAAGTTTATCGGTGGCCTGGAACGAGTCGTCGCCGGGTTGCAATAACGTCGACATCGACAAAGAAGCTTATGGGCAGATATAAGCTCACTTTAATTCAGAGTATCACTCAATGAACAGAACGAATCCCAAGGTTGATGGATATTTAAGAAAATCCGAAGCGTGGCAGGAAGAATTGCAGAAATTGAGATCGGTCATTCTCGACTGTGGGCTGACCGAAGAAGTGAAGTGGCGTGTTCCGTGTTACACCTTTGCGGGAAAAAACGTCGCTTTCATCGGTCGATTCAAAGAATCCTGTGTGCTTAGTTTTGTCAAAGGCGTCCTGTTAAAGGATCCCAGGGGTATTCTCATCCAGCAAACGGAGAATTCGCAGTCGGTGCGCGTGATTCGGTTTACCAATCTTAAACAGATCGTTGAGTTGGAACCCGTCCTGAAAGCCTTTATCCATGAAGCCATTGAGGTGGAAAAAGCCGGCTTGAAAGTGAAACTCAAAAAGATTTCAGAATTCAAAATCCCTGAAGAATTCAAGAAGAAATTAGCTGCAATCCCCGCGTTGAAAACTGCTTTTGGTGCACTGACTCCGGGACGCCGAAGAGCCTACATCCTTTATTTTACCGCAGCCAAGCAATCCAAAACTCGAGAGTCAAGGGTTGAAAAATGTATGCGGCAAATTCTCAATGGAAAGGGATTAGATGATTAGTAATTGTTATCGTTGACGCCGCCTGTGCCGCCCACCGCCGTTTGCTCGAATACGTAGAGGCGTTGCCGATGCCAGCGCCGTTGGCCGCCCTGGCGACGATCGTGACGGCCGTTTGCTACGATTCCAAAAGGCACTTCACGCCCTCAACCGGCCAGCCAGCGGGGCAAGCGGCGGCAGTGAATTCTCCTATTCGAGTCGGCAACTTTCCTCGGGACGAAAACCGTAATCTATAAAAATTTATACGCATCGGGTAGACGACGAGATTTTCTCTAGCCATTTCCTTGCATCCGCCGAGTGTTGGATGATGCGTTGCCAATGCAACCGCCGTTGGCCGCCCTGGCGACGATCGTGACGGCCGTTTGCTGCGATTCCAAAAGGCACTTCACGCCCTCAACCGGCCAGCCAGCGGGGCGAGCGGCGGCGGTGAATTCTCCTATTCGAGTCGGGAACTTTCCCTCGGGACGAAAACCGTAATCGATAAGAATTCATACGCAGCACCAGGGAGACAACGAGTTTCTCGAACCCATCTCCTTGCATCCGCCGAGTGTTGGAAGATTCAAACTGCGCATTGCCCGTTGTTTAGCAATCCCCGATCATTTCCACGCGCTCGCCTCTTGCCCCCGTCCCCCGACAGCCGATAATAAACATCATGCCCGTCCTGCACGCCCAGCTTCCGTCCGCGCCGGCGACGCCGTCGGAATCTCAACTGTCGCGCATCCTGCGTCTGGAAGTCCCCATCATCGTCAAATTGGCCGAGCGCAAGCTCAGCGTCAATGAGGTCATGCGGCTGGGCGCGGGGGCGATCATCGAGTTCCTCAAGAGCAGCGAAGAACCCCTCCAACTGCTGGTGAACAACAAGGCGATCGGCTTGGGCGAGGCGGTGAAGGTGGGGGAGAACTTCGGCCTGCGAATCACGCAAATCGGGGACGTCCGCCAGATCGTGGCGGCACTTTCTGCTCATTCCTGAGGTTATCTATAATTCATGTCTGAATTGTAGAAAATATCTTGTAAGTGTTTACTTTGAAATACTTTAAGGCGTTTTCTATCACCCAATCTCAGTTCGTACCTCGCCCCGAAAAAAATTAAGAAGGTTCCTTCATGGGATCGGCTCGTCGCGCGACGGGGTGTACCCGGCGGCGGTGGTCGGGGAATCGGGCTGTGTTCTCAACCAGACCTACCGCTTGCGGCGGTCGCGACGGGCTTTGCGCTTCTTGCTCCCGATCTTGCGGCGACGGCGTGGCTTGGCCATGGCGTCAACTCCTTTCGACTACCCCGTAAACTATCCGCGAAGTTCCAAGCCGTCCAGCCAAGGCGACCGCCGGGTAAGCCCCTGCCGCTATAATTGGAATCAATCCTGTCCCTGGCGATCCGGCACGATGCTTGCTCATCCCTTGGGCACGTGGGCTTTCTTCCTGAGGTTGCACTATGTTTAAGCTTTCTGCTGGAAATGTGCTTCTCAAACCATCACATCGTCGGCAATTGATGAATGGCCTCAAGCGGGCGCTGCGCCTGAGCGAACGGCTGGGTGATCGGATGATCAGTATCACCATGCATCGCACCGGCCGGTTGATCGAGATGAAAGCGAATGTCGCCGATCGCCGGGGCGTGGTCGGCTTCCGTACCCGCCAGCACGACTGGCGCGACGCCGCCCGCCAGCTGGCACGCATGCTGACGACTCATCTGCACGATCAGATGCTGCACCGCACGCTGGCTTAAATGATCATTCATGTTGATCTATGATTGCGGCGCTTGATCGCATCGCCGCCGCAACCGACCACGCCCGGATTGTCTCGCCCGCAGATGCTGGCGCTGGCGCTGATCCTGGTTCTCGGGGCGGTGCTGCGTATCGCCTGGATCGGAACGCCAAGCCTCTGGATGGACGAAATCGGTTCCATCCAGGTCGCCACCGGCCACGGCCTGGCGCACGACCAACTTCCCATCGGCATCATCGAACATGATCAGGTGAATCTAACCCAACTCCGGGGCGCGCCCCCATGGTGGCGGATCTGGACCGCCGGCTCCGACAACGTCAATCCACCCCTGTATTACATTCTGCTGCGATGGTGGATGGACCTGTTCGGCACTGGGGCGGCGGCGGTGCGGATGCTGTCGACGATTTTTTCTCTGGCGGCGGTGGTGATCTTCTTCGATGTGTGCCGGCTGCTGCATGGCCCGCGCATCGCCCTGCTGTCCGCGGCGCTGATGGCGCTGGCGGGCGCCCAACTGGATTTCGCCCAGGATGCACGGGCCTACGCGATGCTGATATTCCTGGGCCTATGCTGCTGTGATGCCGTGGTCCGGATCGAGCGCGCCGGCGCGACACCGCGGCGGCTTGGGGCGCTGGCGGTCCTACTGGTGGCGATGGCGCTGACCCATTACTTCTCCCTGGGCGCCGCGCTGGCGCTGGGTGTGTATGTTCTGATCGGTCTGCAGGGCGCGCAGCGGCGGCGAATCGTTGGCGCCTTCGCCGCCGCGGCCGGATTCTGCCTGGTCGTCTGGGCGCCCCAATATCTCCATCATGTGCATCGCCTGCCATCGCTCGCGCCGGCCTTTCTGCAGGAAGCGCTGGTCGCGCGGCACGGCGATCTCACCCTTCGCCGAATCATCGGCTTGCCGGCGGAGTTCATCTTCGGCGAGAGCCGCGGCGAAGCGATCCTACCCAGGGCCGCGCTGATCCTGGCACTGCTGACACTCGTGCTTCCGCTGATCCGTTTGTGGTGGCGGCGCGATCTGCTGCTGTGGGTCCTGTGGATGGCGGCGATCATCGGCTCGATCGCGGCGCTGGATCTGGCACGCGGGCTCACGTTGGCTGGATATCCCCGCTACACCATCCTGGCCAGCCCCGCGGTGTACGCGGTGCTGGCGGCGTTCGATTGGCCGCGACGGCCGATCCTCCGCGATCTTCTGCCCATCGCGATCCTGGCACTGCTGATTGTGATGGCCGCGCAGCGAATCAAGGATGGTGTGCCCGCCCGCGAAGACTGGCGGCAACTGGCCGATCTGGTCCAATCCCAGGCGCAGCCCGATGAGCTTCTGGTCTTCTTCAATCAGGACCCCTGGGTGCCGCCGGGCGTGTTTTACAGGGGATTCCGCTATTACTCACCGGATTCGAATCACCCATGGATGATGTTGAAACATCCCGGCGACCTGCCGGTGATGCGGCAACTGGATTCGGTGCGAACGCTGTGGCTGATCGGCAAATTCGACAGCTCGGTGGCTCCGATCGTGCTGCCCGGCTGGCGGAACCTGTCGGCGACGCAGACGGAGGCGTGGACCGCCTGCCACATGCGGCTTGTTGTTCCCTCGGCCCGGCTTGTATCATCCCCTCGCAGCAGCCCTCCGTGACAACTCATCGCACATCGCTGACACGACTGGAATTTGTGATTCTCGGATTCATCCTTGTCATCGGCGCATTCGTCCGTTTCTACCGCATTGATGGGCCGAGCCTGTGGATGGATGAAATCGGCTCGATCGAGGTCGCGGCGGGGCGGGGTTTGTCACATAATTATCTTCCCGCCGGCATCGTCGAAACGCGGAAGATTCCATTAGCGAATCTGAGTAGTGCGCTGCCGTGGTGGAGAATCTGGACCACGGTGGGGGACGATGTCTTTCCACCGATCTATTACATCCTGCTCCGCTGGTGGATGGATCTGCTGGGGACCGGCGCCATGGCGGTGCGATGTCTGTCGGCGTTTGCATCGCTGGGGGCGATCGCGCTGTTGTTCGATGTGTGCCGATGGCTGCGCGGGCCGCGCGTGGCGCTGCTCGCCGCGGCGGCGATGGCGTTGTCGCCGGCGCAGATCAATTTCGCACAGGACGCGCGGCCGTACGCGCTGCTGATTTTTCTGGGATTGGCCTGCTGCGACGCGGTGATTCGGATCGAGATGATGGGCGCGACTCCGAAGCGCTGCGCGATCCTGGCATTTTTGCTGGCGGCGATCGCCCTGACGCATTACCTGGCCATTGGCGGGATAGCGGCTCTGGCGGTGTATGCCGCGGTGCGCTTGCGGGGATCGGCAAGGATTCGAACGCTGGGCATGTTCCTGCTCGCTGGCGTTTTCGTCGCGGTGATCTGGGGCGGATCGGCTTTGCGGCAGTTCCATCGCATTCCCCCAGGCCAACCGGCGTTTCTGTTCGCGGCTGGCCCGCACCATGTCAAAGCCACGGTCCTGCCTGTCATCGGCCTGCCCGCGGCGCTGATCCTGGATTCGGGCCAGGCCGCGACACTGCCCGTCGCCGCACTGATTTTGTTCGCGGTAATCGTGTTAGTGATCCCAGTCCTTCGGCTGGCGGCGCGTCGCGATCTGCTGCTTTGGGTACTGTGGCTGGGCGGGACGATCGGAATCCTGGTGGCGTCAGACCTGATCCGCCGCTCGAGCTTCCTGCAATATATCCGTTACGCGATACTGGCCAGCCCGGCGGTCTGCGCGCTGATCGCGATGATCGATTGGCCCCCGCGCCCGTTGTTGCGCGATGCGCTGGCGTGGTGCCTGCTGGCGGTGCTGGGCGTGTCGGTCACCCAGCATTTATATGATCCGGTGATATCCAAGGAGGATTGGCGACAACTGGCCGTGGATGTGAACACCCACGCCGCGCCGGATGAGCTGCTGGTGTTTTATGGCGGAGATCCCTGGATTTCGCCGGGGACATGGTTTATGTGCTTCAGCTATTACCTGCCGCAATCGCAGCGGCCCTGGCTGATCCTGCACCATCCCGCCGATGCGGCGCTGCTGCGGCAGCTTGATGGGCGCGACTCGCTCTGGCTGATCGGCAAACACCCGGAGCAGGACGGCCCCGCATTGCTCCCCGGCTGGCAACCGCAAATGATCCTGCAGAACCCGACGGCCGGCGCCGCGTGCCGCATGGTCCGCGTGAGCCGCCACGCTTGAAAGCCAACCCGCCTGGCGGTTATCTTCGCGCGAGCCAGTTTCGCCGAAGTAGCTCAACGGCAGAGCACCGCTTTCGTAAAGCGGGGGTTAAGGGTTCAAATCCCTTCTTCGGCTCTTGTTACTCAGGCATACCAATATGGCTGACTTTCCTGGACCTCAGGGATACCCGCGACGGTGCGGGCCGACAGCATATCGGCCCAGCAGGCGCGAGATATGTCATCCAGCGGCGCGCTTTGTCAGGTTTTGTTTCCACTCGGCAATGATGAGCATCAGCGATGCGCCGGACCAAGTACACGCTCCAGCGTCTGTCTGTCGGCTTCTAAATCGTCGAAGGTAATAGAGCCTTCATACACATTATGTTTCTTGAGCAAAGCGTCCGTCTCAGGACGATCGATGGCCAGGATTTGGGACAATTCGTAATGTGTGAGTTTCCCGCAGCGGAACAATTCCAGAACGTACGCCGCCTTCGCCTCGCCCTCAAGATCGTGGCTTTGTGATCTCAGCTTCTGTTCTAACTCATCAGGTAGTTGAAACGACACGGCCACAAGTCACCTCTATGTTCAATAGTCCATCATATTCCGCACAGCGGCGCGCGATCTGATATAGCCCGACACGCGAACTTACCTTCGGCTCATGCTCAGCTTCGCCCGCGCGCGTTGCAAATCATTCTGGCGCTTCTGCGCCGCCGACGGGTCTTCCGGCACGCGCGCCAGCGCCGCGTCATATTCGGCCTGCGCCGATCCGGCGTTGATCTCCTCCGCCGCCACCGCCGACTGCGTCAGCACCGTCAGGCGATTGTCCTTCATCTGTGCGATCCCGCCCTCGATCAGATAGGTCCGCTTCTGCCCCGATTCCAGATCCAGCCGCAACGGCCCGATCCCCAGCTTCGCCAGCAGCGGCGCCCGGCCGGTCAAAATGCCCAGCATCCCATCGGCCGCGGGGATGATCGCCTGCGTCAGCGATCCATCCAGAAGCTGCTGTTCCGGCGTGACGACGACACAATGAAAGGCCATGACATTGCTCCACAAGGGGGGCCGGAGTCTATGAAGCCGGCGGCGGGCCGTCAACCAAAAGTCCCCTCAAATCGCCTGTTTCCGCGTTGCTAAACCGCTGCGGGGGTATATCATAATCGCTTTGGATCAGTTGCCCACCGCGCCGGCCGCGCGGTGGTTCGCGTTTTGGAAGTGCCCCGCTCAGGCGGTCTGTCGTCGCGTCGTCCGGCATCAGTGAGGAGTGTTCTTCATGCAGTTTGTCAGCGCCATCGAGAAGGCCGCCCTGGAGAAAAAGCGCGAGGAGCTTTACAAGGCCCAGATCGACGTCCAGGACCGCATCCGCAAGGCCGCCAGCCTCGGCGATCTCTCCGAAAACGCCGAGTACCACTTTGCCAAGGAGGAGAACCGCAGCATCCAGCGCGAGCTGGCCGAGCTGGAGGCCAAGCTCAAGAATGTCTCGGTCATCTCCAACGAAGACGTGCCGGACAACGTGGTCTTCATCGGCCATACCGTCAGGCTGCAGGATCTTGACGACGACAGCGAGCAATTGGTGCAGCTGGTCGGCGAAGCGCAGCCACCCAGCGCGGACAGCGACGTGCTGCCTGTCAGCGCCAACAGTCCAATGGGCGAAGCGTTGATGAAAGCCCGAGTCGGCGACACGGTTAAAGTCAGAGCCCCGCGCGGCACGATGGAATTCAAGATCCTGGAAATCCTCGACTGAATTCGCCGCGTGCCGTCGCCGCCGCACACGATCCGCCGCGATAGCTCAATTGGCAGAGCACCGGTTTTGTAAACCGGCGGTTTCCAGTTCAACTCTGGATCGCGGCTCTACGGGGTGACAGTGAGATGAGTGTGACTCGGCGGGAATTGCTGCGGCGGAGTGGGGGGTGGATCGCTGCATCATGCGTGGCGGGTACGATCGGTAATCTGATATCGGCATCGCCGGCGCGCGGGCAGGATGCGCAGGAGCAACTGGGCGCGGCCGAGGGGCCGCAGCGCGCCGGGGCACATCCGCTGGCGGCGATTGAAGCGGCGCATCCGGCGGCACTGCGGCCGGAACTGGCCGGTGTTCATCCGCGCGTTTTTTTCACCGACAACGATATCGAATCGCTGCGCCGCCGGTCCCGAAGCACCCATGCCGATCTGTGGAAGCGCGCGCTGGGCACGATGATCGCACTGCACGAGGATCCGGCGCCTCCTCCCGCCGAGGCGCGGCGGGCGCAGAATTATGTCGGCCTCGCCATCGCCGAAGCCGCGTTCGCCCACAACATCGAGCAGGATCCCAAATATCTCCAGATCGCCATAAAATTCATGGATGCGGCCGTCAGCTACGACATATGGGGATACAAAACCGATAAGCCGAACATCGATCTGGCCGCGGGGCATCTGCTGTATGGACTGGGCTGGGGATACGACCTGCTCTATCACGACCTGACCGATGCGCAGCGCGAGAAGTATCGAAGCAAGCTGGCCAAACAGGGCAAGATGCTGTTCGACTCATACGCCCTGACCAGCAAGAAACAATTCTCGTACAGCCAGAATCACCTGTTCATTCCCGCGGCGGGATTGGGCATCGCGGCATACGCGCTATACGGTGAGGTTCCCGAGGCGGCCGATTGGGCCCGGCGCGTCCGCGCCCTGTATGACCGCGTGCTGGCGACGTACGGGACCGATGGTTACTACTACGAAGGCTTCGAGTACTGGGTCTTCGCCACGCCATGGATCGTGCATTACCTCGATGCCCTCGCCCACGCCACCGGTGAGGATCTTTTTGATCATCCGGGCCTCAAGAACGCATACAAATATGTTTCCCAGAGCATTCTGCCGGATGGCAAAAACGTCTTCGATTTTGGCGATGTTTTCGACGGCCCGCCGACACGCTCCGGGAAAAGCCCTGAAATCGAGCGCACCCATCCCGGCGGACATCTGCACTCAAATTTTAACCTGCTTTATCGCTTCGCGCAGCGGTTTCGCAGCGGCGAAGCGCAGGGCGTCGCGCAATGGCTGGCATCGCTCGGACAAACCAGCTTTGAAGACTATTGGGCATTGGCCTGGTACGACCCGGAAGTTGCGCCCATCCCCATTGACCGCCAGCCGACGATGCAATATTTCCCGGATCATGAAGTCGTCTATTGGCGCAGCGGCTGGGACGCCAGCGCAACCGCGTTCGCATTCAAATGCGGCCCACCCGAAGGACACCACGCCGCCGAACTGAACGCCAGATTTCCGGATTGGCATGTGGAGGATGGCCACGCCCACCCCGATGCCGCCAGCTTCATCCTGTTCGCCGACGGCCAGTATCTCACCGGCGTCAGCGGTTACGCCGGTGTGCCGATGAGCAATCAGGTCAATACGCTGCTCATCGATGGCCACGGCCAGGCGCGCGAAGGCGGGGGACACGATGCTTTTCGCAACATCCCCTGCGATCGCCTCAGTCGCATCCGAATTCTCAAGGTCACAAGCGACAACGGCCTGACCGTCACGGCCGACGCCACCGCAGCCTACGAGCCGGCGCTCGGCGTCAAATCATTTATCCGCATGATCCACCTGGAAAATAATCGCCTGACGATCTCGGATTCCGTGCAAACCGAATCCCCGCACACGCCGTCCATCCTGTTTCATTTCGATGGCGATGCGCAGCCGGCGCAGTTGCGGATCGACGTGGAAGAACCGCCGGATACGATAAAGAAGCTGGAGCCCAACATGATGACCGGCCCCGGCGCGCCCGGCTCGGTGGACAAGGGGACGCGCCAGCAGCGCGGAACGCGGCTGGTGATCTCGACACCCGGACCGGTATCGGCCGCAAACTTCAAGACCGTCCTGCAATGGTGATTCCGATCGCCGCCTTCAGCGCTTCGGAAAGCGCTTCATCGCTCAGGACCACCGGATTAAATCGTGTACTGCTCGCCTTGCGGGCCAGGGCAATCATCTCGGGCACATCCGAAGGACCGACGCCGAATCGAGTCAACGGCGGAATGTCCAACTCGCGCACCAGTTCGGATACGAATTGAATGCACCCATCGATCGCGGCGTCGTCGCCAGCCGATTCCAAGCCGGGAAATTGCCGGCCGACGTCGGCATAACGTGCCAGGCCGCGCCCATCGGGCTGTCCCTGCTCGCGCAGGGCGCGGACGTTGGCGGCGATAATGTGGGGCAACAGCGCCGCGCAGATGGTTCCATGCGGCGCCGGAAAATTCGCCCCCAGCGGCGCCGCCAGCCCGTGCACCGCGCCCAGTCCGGCGCTGGTCAGCGTGATCCCGCTGAGCAGCGCCGCCAGCGCCATCCCCTCGCGGGCGCCGATGTCACCGCCGTCCGCATAAGCCCGCGGCAGGCAACGCGCCGCCAGGCCAAGTCCGCGCAGCGACAGGGCATCGGTCATCGGCGAGGCGCCGGTGGACGTAAACGATTCGATGAGCTGGCACAGTGCATCCATCCCGGAGCTTGCCGTGACGGCCGGCGGCACGCCCACGCCCAGCTCGGGATCCACCAGTGCCACGCGGGCCAGCAGGTGCTCGCTGCGAATGCTCGCCTTGAAGCGTTTTGCAGGCAGGCCGATGACGGCGTTGCGCGTCGCCTCGGCGCCGGTGCCGGCGGTGATCGGCACGGCCATCCAGGGCGCGGCGGGGTGCGCCAGCTTGCGACCCTTTCCCACCACTTCCATGTAATCGAGCACCGAGCCTTCGTTGCGGAGCAGACCGGCCACGGCCTTGGCGACATCGATCGCGCTGCCCCCGCCCATGCCGATCACGCAATCGCATGCATGTGTTCTGGCCAGATCGACGGCCGTATCCACATCGTCCACGACCGGCTCGCCGCGCTGCCTGTGCACCGTCGCCGCAACGCCCGCAGCGCCGAGCATTCCCACCACCCGGCCGATCGGGCCGTTGTGCACGACGAGCGCCGACCGCCCCAGCCCCGCCGCCAACTCGCCCAGCCGCGCCACCGCGCCGCGGCCGAAGACAATTCTCCCGACTCCATAAAACTCGAACGCCTGCATCTATTTGGATTCGTCTTCACCGAAGAGGATCGAAACGTGCTTCACGCCCTGGCGCGGCTGGGCCATGTAATCGGTCACCGCCTGCTTCCATCGCAAATAATGTTCAGTCTCGTGATGGTGCTCGAAATCCTCCCGGGTGTGATACGCCTCGTACAACAGGAATCGGTGCTGCTCCGCCTCGGCCTGCAGGACATCGAAGCGCACGTTTCCCGGCTCGCGACGGCTGTTGCGGGCGTTATCGAGCGTCGCTTCGAGGAATGGCTGCACAAATTGCGGCTTCACGAAAACTGTGACCGTCACGACGTACATGGCATCTCCTGGTTCGCATGCTTCAAACCGCGCCGAGCTTCGATTGATCCTCGATGATGCGGTCCAGAAGCGCATCCAGCGTCGCATCGGGTGAGAAACCCGCCAACCGGGAGCGCACGTGCGGCGCCGCCATGCGCACGATGTCGCCCAGGTCGTGCCGGCATTCCCATCCGCCAACAGCGTTTTTAACTTTGGCGTTGTCGAACAACATGCTGTGCATCTTGTCCCCGTGCAGCGGCTCCGCCCATGCCGCCTTGTAGCGCACCAGCGTGTCGCAGGGCACGTGCACCAGTTTCGCCTCGACGCCCAGTTCCGCGGCGGCGGCGTGGTAAATCGTGTCCCACGAATAGGCCTGATCGCTGGTGATGTGAAACGCCTCACCCAGAGCGCGGGGATTTCCCACGAGCCGGGCGAAGGCGCGGCCAAAATCCTCGCAACGCGTCGCCGTCCACAGGCTCGAGCCGTCCCCATGCGAGACAATCGGCTTGCCGCGCTGCAGCCGCCAGATCGCGTGATGATCCTCGATGAACGCCGATGGAAACCGCGACCGCAGCGTGTGGCTCGGCCGCACCACCGTCACCTTCATCCGCCCCGACTGATGCACCTGCATCAAATGATCCTCAATGGCGATCTTCTTCTGCGCATAGTTCGAATGCGGATTTCCCCGCGGAAAATTCTCCGCCACGCGGAAGGGCATCGGGGGATGCTGATACACCATCGCGGTGGAGATGAACACGAATTGCTCGACTCGGCCAGCGAACGCCTCGATATCCCGCTCGCATTGCCGCAGATCGAAACATCGGAACTGGCAGACCGCATCCCATCCGCCGCGGCCCAGCGAGAGGAATTTCTGATCGTCGTTGATGTCTCCCGCGATGTGCTGGGCGCCCGCGGGCAGATCCACGCCGCTGGTGCCCCGGTTAAAAACGCTGATCTGATGCCCCAGTTCCAGGCCCGCGGTGATGCACCCGACCGAAACCTCGCCCGTGCCGCCGATGTACAGGACTTTCATCGTTCCCCCGCGTTCAGCGATGCGACGCTGAATCGAGCTGGCGAAGCGATCGGGGCGCGCCAAATTCCAGGTTCTCGCTGCGCGGCTCCTGCCCCGCATCCTCGACGGTGGCGTCGTAGCGGTCGCAAAGCATGTCGACGATGCGCCGGACCACCTCCTCCGGCGCCGAAGCGCCGGCGGTGATCAGCAGCGTCCCCACGCCGCGCAGCCATTCGTGGTCGACCGCGTCGACATCCTCCACCAGCCGCGCCGGCACACCGCGATTTTCCGCGATCTCCACGAGCCGCCGCGAATTGGAGCTGTTGGCGCTGCCCACCACCAGCACGAGATCGCATAGCGGCGCCAACTGCTTCACCGCCAGCTGGCGATTGGTCGTGGCGTAACAGATATCTTCCTTCGCCGGGCTTTTGATGCGCGGAAATCTTTCCCGCAGGGCGGTGACCAGCACTTCCGCATCATCCACGCTCAGCGTCGTTTGCGTCAGGTATGCAATGGCATGATCATCGGGAATGTCCAGGCTCTGCACGTCGGCCAGGTCCTCGACGACATGAATGCTGTCGGGGGCTTCGCCGACGGTGCCGACAACCTCATCGTGATCGCGATGGCCGATCAACACGATGGTGTATTTCTGCCTGGCATAACGGACGGCCTCGACGTGAACCTTGGCGACCAGTGGGCAGGTGGCGTCGACCTGCTCCAGGTTTCGCGCCGCCGCCTGCCGCCGAATCTCCGGGCACACGCCGTGCGCGCTGTAGACCACCGTGGAGTTGGGCGGAATCTGCGCGATCGAATCGACGAAGACCGCGCCCTTGTCCTTGAACGATTCGACGACATGACGGTTGTGGACGATCTCATGGTAGACGTAAATCGGGGCGCCGCGAAGCTGCAGCACGCGCTCCACGGTCTGGATCGCCATATTCACCCCGGCGCAGAACCCGCGTGGATTGGCAAGCAGGATTTTCATGTGCCTTTCTGAGTGCCCGCTCGATACGATGGGCCGCGGCGCCTGGTGCGCCCGCGCCGGGCCGTTATAGCCGAATTGATCGCTTTTTCACAAAGGTTTCCACTTTTGCAGCAGAATCGGGCTTGGCAGACGCGCCAAAACATTGAAAATGGCCGATTTGTGGAAACTTCGACGATCCAGTTGGCCAGCGCCACCGTCCCGGACCGCTCGGCCGCAGAGGCCCGAACGCGCCAACTGGCCGCCAGCCATTACGAGAATTTTTCGGTCATCTCGCTGCTGCTTCCGCGGCATCTGCGGCAGGATTTTTGCAACGTCTACGCTTTTTGCCGCGTGGCCGATGATCTGGGAGACGAGACCGGCGACTCCGATGAATCGCTGCGCCTGCTGGCCGATTTCCGCCAACAGACACTCGATTGCTATTGTGGCCACGCCACCACGACGGTTTTTGTCGCCTTGAGCGAAACGATCCGCCGATACCAGTTGCCAATCGAGCCATTTCTTGACCTGATCGACGCGTTTGAACAGGATCAGCGCGTGGTTCGCTACCAGAGCTTCGATCAACTGCTCGATTATTGCCGGCACAGCGCCAACCCCGTCGGGAGGCTGGTGCTCTATATGTGCGGCTATCGCGACGCGCAGCGGCAGCAACTGTCCGACCAGACCTGCACGGCCCTGCAACTGGCCAATTTCTGGCAGGACGTGCGGCGCGACATCCTGGAGCGCGATCGCATCTACATCCCGCGCGAATCGATGGATCGCTTTGGCGTGAGCGAAGGGCAAATCCAAAGCGGCCGATGCGACGACAATATCCGCGCCTTGATGCGCTTCGAGGTGGATCGCACCGCCGGTCTGTTCGACCGCGGCGCCCAGTTGCTGCCGCTGCTGCGGCCATCGGTGCGCATGCAGATTTCGCTGTTCGACAAGGGCGGCCGGGCGGTGCTGGCGTCGATCCGGGCGCAGAACTACGACACGCTCTCCCGCCGCCCGGCGCTGTCGCGCTGGCAGAAGGGCCGATTGATGTTGACGGCGCTGCTGGCGTTTAGCGGCCGGGTGCTTTCCGGGAGCCGCGCATGAGCGTGGTCGCCGCCCCCAATTCCCGCGCCGCCGACACGCTGGCGCAGTCGCATGCCTTTTGTGCGCAGCTCACAAAATCGGAGGCGCGCAATTTCTACTACGGGTTGAAACTGCTGCCCGAGCCCAAGCGCTCGGCGATGTTTGTCCTGTATGCCTACATGCGCCAGGTCGACGACATCGCCGACGGCGAGGATGGACGCAGCGTCCGCCAGAGGACCGACGCGCTGGACGCCTGGAGCGAAAGCACCCATGCGGCGCTAGCCGGCCAGCAACCCACCGATCGCCGGCCGATCTGGCCGGCGTTCACCGACATGGTGCAACGCTACAGCGTGCCCGCGCACGTGTTCCATGAAGTCATCGCCGGCCAGCGCCAGGACCTGGAATCGCCGCGCTATCAGACCTTTGAGGACTTGCGCCAATACTGCTACCGCGTCGCCGGCGTCGTCGGCATCGCCAGCATCCACATCTGGGGATTCGACGGCGGCGCCCAGACCGAATCCCTGGCGGTTGATCGCGGCGTGGCGTTTCAGCTCACCAATATCCTGCGCGATCTGCGCGAGGATGCGGCGCGGGGACGGTTCTATCTTCCGCTGGACGAGCTGGCCGCCGCGGGGTGCACGCCGGCGGATCTTTCGGCAAGCCGAATCCCGCCGGGGTTCGGAAAATTCCTGGCCGATCAGATCAATCGGGCGCAGGCGTATTACCGGAAATCCGCGCCGCTGGATGCGCTGATCAGCCCCGACAGCCGGCCGACGCTGGCGGCCATGACGCAGATTTATCACGGTCTGCTGGAGAAGATGGCGGCCGACCCGCTGCGCGTGCTGCACCAGCGCGTCTCGCTTTCGGCGCTGACCAAGGTGCGCATCGCCTGGCGGGCGGCGCGATCAAGGTAGCGACCCGATGGCGTGCGGACGCGTGGTCGTCGTGGGCGGCGGGTTGGCGGGAATGGCCGCCGCCGTCGCGCTGGAATCGGCACAAATCCCCGTCACGCTCCTGGAGGCCCGCAAAACACTGGGCGGCCGCGCCGGATCATTCCAGGACCCGCAGACCGGCGAAATCCTCGACAACTGCCAGCACGTCCTGCTGGGCTGCTGCACCAACCTGCTGGATTTCTATCGCCGCATCGGCGTGCTGGAGCGCATCCGATGGGAGCGGTCGATCCGCTTCGTCGATCCGCGCGGCAGATCGCATTGCCTGTGGGGGATCGATGCGCTCCCCGCGCCGCTGAATCTAACCGTCTCCGCCGCCGCCTTTACTGCGCTGGATACGTTCGAGCGTCTATCCCTGGCCCGGGCGATGCTGGCAATGCTGCGGCTTAGCCCGGCGGGGCGTCTGGCGTTGGCGGATATTTCCTTCGGGCAATGGCTGTCAGAACACGAGCAGCCCGACAGCCTGATCGAGAAATTTTACGAGCTGGTCCTGGTCAGCGCGCTGAACGAGGATTGCCGCCGCGCCAGCGCAGCCTATGCCATCCAGGTGTTCCAGGAGGGGATGCTTTTCAACAGCGCGGCATACCGCATGGGTACGCCCGCCTGTCCGCTGGGCAAACTCTACGAAAGTCTTCCCTGCCGCGACGTACGGTTGGGCGCGCGCATGACCGGCCTGCGATTCGACGGCCAGCGCGTCGTTGGCGTCCAGATCGGCGAAGAATTTCTCGCCGCCGACGCCGTGGTGCTGGCGACCACGCACGCATCATTGGATAAATGGATTCCCGCGCCGCTGTTGGCAACGGATCGGCGATTTGATGGGCTGGATCAATTGGAGACCGTCCCGATCCTGGGCGCGCATTTGTGGTTCGACCGACCGGTGTTGCCCTGGCCGCACGCAGCCTTGATGGGTGGACCGCTGCAATGGCTGTTCGACAAACCGGGCGAAGACGGCCACGCCGTCCACGGCGTCATCAGCGCCGCCCGCGATTGGACCGCGGTTCCCAAAGAACAATGCCTGGACGTCTTCGTGCGCCAAATCCAAAGCACACTGCCGTCGGCGCGCGAAGCGAAATTGATTCGTGGCGTCATCGTCATCGAGAAGCGCGCCACGTTCGCGCCGCTGCCCGGTGTCGATCGCTTGCGCCCCGCGCAGGCGCCGCCGCCCGGCGGGATTACCGGATTATTCCTAGCCGGCGATTACACGCAGACCGGCTGGCCCGCGACCATGGAAGGCGCCGTGCGCAGCGGATACCTGGCGGCGGAGGCGGTGTTGAACCAACCGGGAAGATTTCTCGTCCCGTCCCTGCCGCGGCAATGTCCCGCGCGGTGGCTGCAAAGAACTTGAAAGTTTGTTCGGCCAGTTAGTACGAGTATCCGCTACATCGAATGAGAGCGACGGTTCGCATGCCGACGTCCCAGTCTGGCGGTCGGCTCCCTTATTTGGCCAGTTCCGCTTCGATGGCGGTGGTAAACGGAGCCGATTCCGGCGTTACCGGGGAGCGGAAGCGGGCTACGATGTGGCCATCGCGGCTGATCAGGAATTTTTCGAAATTCCATTTCACTTCGCCCGCGAACGGCTTGTCCGTCGACTGGTCGGTCAGGAATTGGTAGAGCGGGCATTGGTTGGGGCCCTTGACGTCAATCTTGGAGAACATGTCGAACTTCACGCCATAGTTGGCTTTGCAGAATTGTCCGATCTGATCGTCGGTGCCCGGCTCCTGGTGGCCGAAATCGTTGGAAGGGAATCCGAGGATGGCCAATCCCTGGTCGGCGTATTTTTCGTGGAGGCGTTCCAGGCCCGCGTATTGCGGGGTGAAGCCGCACTTGCTTGCGGTGTTCACAATCAGCAGAACCTTCCCCTGGTATTGGGCCAGACTCACGTCCTGGCCGCCGAGCGATTTCATGGTGAATTGCAAAACCGGCGGCGTGGCGGACGGCTGCGTCGTGGGCTGTGTGGTTGGCGAATCGCCCGCGGCTGCCGCAAGCAGGACGGAAAACGTCGTTAAAACGATGGGCGTCACCAGCAGCATCATTCGGACCATGATTGTCTCCAGTCGTTGTGCGAACGGGGATTCTATACCGGAATGGTTGTCGACTCCCGGGATTTCCTGCGCAATCGATCCAGCCGCCAGCGCAGCAGCGGCCGCAGCACGATGATTGTCGCCAGATAAATACACGCCGTGCCCAGGGCCATCACCAGGCCCAGGCTTTTGAGTCCCTGGTGCTGCGCCAGCAGCCAGAAGAATCCGAAGCTGCTGGACGTGATATAGGCGCACAGCAGCAGCGCGCGATCGCTGACGTCCCATCGCGCCCAGAAGCGGCGGGGGTGGTTTTTCGCTTCCAGGTAACGATGGACCATGAACACGCCGTATTCGTGCCCCGCTCCGATCAGGATCGGCAAGCCGAAGAAATTCGCGAAGTTCCACGTGATGTTCAGATATCCCATCAGGACCAGCAGCATCGGCAGCCCCAGGCCCAGGACGCTCACGGCCGCCAGCGTCGGCCCCAGTCGCCGAAAATCCAGCAGCACCAGGATGAAGATCAGCGCCAGCGCATAGCAGGTCGCGTGATAAAACGCGGCATGGATCGATTCGGTGGTGTGATAGACGTTGGAGGCGATGCCCGTGACCGTCGGCGCGTTGGGCAGGGGCCTGACCGCCTTTTCCACCTCGTTGACGAACAGCGCGAGATTGTTCTGCTGCCATAAATCCAGGGATGGATAGATAAACAGGGCGTAATAGCCATCACGGCTGAGCAGGTGTCCACGCAGCTCCTCTGGGACGGCGGCCATATCCAGCTTCGTCACCGAAAACTGGCCCAGCAGTTCCTTCAGCTCGTCGACAAAAATGGTTTGCCACTGTGAGAGCCGTGCCGCGGCGGCGGTGGGCGCGGCGGTGGCGTCCAGGTCGGCGGCGAAGTTCCGTAGCGACGTCGCCGCCTGCCGACCGGCCGCATCGCTCAACGCATCGAAAGACGTCGCCAGGTTGCGTGCCGCGCCCGCGACCGTCGGCAGATCAGCCGCCTTCAGCGCCGCCGGTGGTGTCCATTGAACCTGCGGCATCTGGTCCTGATGCTGCTTGAGCCATTCCAGGTTATCCAGCGCGCTCAGAACGCTGTAGGTCGACTTGACCGAAGGCAGCTTCTCGACGGCGTTGCGGACTTGCCGCAACTGATACAGATCGGTCGACGTCACCACCGCGACCCAGGTCTGCAGGGTGCGGATCATCTCCACCGATTCCAGGTGGGGCACCTGCAGCTCGATCAGCCCGGGGTTGAAATGGCTCATCGACATAAACGGAAGGCCGCCCGCCAACGCGATGAGCCAGAGCACCGGCAGCGCCAGCCGGCCCGAGGCGCCCAGACGCCCCGGCGACCGATCATGGGTGGCCACCTTGTACGGGCGAAGCCTGGGCGGAAAGATCGTCAGCAGCGCCGGCAAAACAGTGTAGCCGGAGATCAGGCACAGCAGCAGCCCACCGCCGGCGATGATTCCTAAGTCCGCCGCGCCGCGGAAATCGGTGAAGATCGAAACCAGAAATGCGCCGGCGGCGCCCAGGCAGGCGGTGTTGATCGGTGGCCCGACATGCCGGAAGACGCGCACCCACACCGCCCCGGCGCGCGGATAACGCTGCGCCTCAGACCGGTAGCGCGTCAGGATCTGCACGAGGTAATCCATGCCGATGCCGATCAGAGCGATCATGAAGACGACCGACAGCAGGTTCAGCTCACCGACGGAGATGGTCGCCCATCCAAACGTCCAGCCGATCCCCACGCCCAGCGCGATCTCCGCCGCCAGCGCCAGCCAGATCGAGCGCAGCATCACGACCATGCCGAAGAAGACGAAGATCAGCGCGACGATTTCGGCGTGATGGGAATCGATGTTGGTGGCGCCCATCTGATCGCCTTCCAGCGCCGGCCGGCCGGTCACGGCAACGTGGAATTCGGGAAAATTCGCGGCGGCCTGCGCAGTGGCGAAGCGAATCCCGTCGATCGTCCGCGTCACCGACGTCAGCGAATTCAGAATCCGCACCGGATAAACCTGGATCAGAATCCGAAAGCGCGAGCGATCCATCTCGTTGGGCACATAAAAATATCCCAGCTGCGACGGATCGGCGGCGTCGAGGCGCTTCAGATCAACCACGCCCTGGCCGACCGCCAGACCGGCCGCGGGCTGGCGCAGCGACCCATTCCACGAATCGGCCAGGGCGGAGACGAAGCTGGCCGATTGATCGCTGGCGCCCATTTTCAGGAGGTTCAGAAACCCCAGGATGGGCGCTGTGCCGCCGGCCTGGCCCCAGATCTGCGCCAGGGGCGCGAACTGTTGCGATACGTGCTCAAAATCGCCGGGGAGTTTGGACGTATCTTCAAACAGCGCGCCCTGTCGTCCCAGTTGATCCAGCGGCACTTTGCAGTAGGCCGCGTTCACATATTGCCGCAAGCTTCGCAGATGCTCGGTGATCTGATCCGCCGCCGCAGTCCAGCGGTCGAGAGCTGGCTTGGCGGACGGATCGCGCGGCTCGATCACGACATACACCGCCTCGTTTTCGGGGAAGCGATGAATGTATTGCAGGTAATCGCGGAAGAACCAGGCTTTGGGAGAGAACAGCTTGTTCTGATCGGTCGAGATGGTCAGCCGGCTTATCGCCAGCGCGGCGGCGGCGGCAAGGATGACCCCCACGATTGCCAGTGTTACAAAAGGATGCGTCGCGACGACCAGGACGAATTTGAGCAGGCGGCGCTGGATAAAACCCATGCGGGGTTTTTATGCGAGCATGGCCCGCTTCGCCAACCCCGAAACCGTATCCCACGCCGCCCCGGGAATGCGCTGCACATCCGCCAGCACGTCTTCCATGCCGCCCAGGAACCAGTCCAAGTCCTGTTGCGTGACGATCATGGGCGGCAGGAATTTGATGACCTCGGTGTGATATCCCGCCACCTGCGTGAGGATGCGGTGCTTCTGCATCAGGGGGATGATGATCATCTGTCCGAAGACCCCGAAGTTCAGCTTGTGAAGCATGTCCCAGGCCATTTTCAGCTTCAGGCTCGACGCCGGCCGGGCAAAGTCGATGCCGAACATCAGCCCCTTGCCGCGCACGGCCGAGACGAACGGGCAGGATTCGGCGATGGTCCGCAATCGCTGCATGACGTAATCGCCCATCGCCGCCGCATTTTCGACCAGCCGCTCCTCCTCGATCACGTACAGGCTCGCCAGCGTCGCGGCCATCGCCATGTCGTTCTGCCCATACGTATTGGAATGCACGACGCAGCGCTCCATGGAATTGAAAACCCGATCCATGATCCGCGGCGTGGTGATGACGGCGCCCACGGGAACGTAGCCCCCCGACAGCGCCTTGGCACAACAGATAATGTCCGGCTCGACATCCGGCCAGTGCTGGAAGCAGAACCATTTGCCGGTTCGCCCCAATCCGCATTGCACCTCATCGACGATCAGCAAGCTGCCATGCTTGTGGCAGAGGTTCTGGGCTTCGATGAGAAAATCGTCGGCGACGACTTCACAGCTCTTGCCCTGCACCGGCTCGACGATGAACGCGGCGGCCTGGTGGCTGGACAGTTCTTTTTCCAACGCCGCCAGGTCATTGAAGGGGATTTTGCGTCCCCCGGGGACCGGCTCGCCGAACCGCTCGCGGAAAAATTCATCCCCGTTGACCGACAGCGAGCCGGCGGTCAGGCCGTGGAAGCCGTGATCGCAATAGATGATGTCCTGTCGTCCCGTGGCGCAACGCGCGAACTTGATGGCCGATTCGACCGTCTCCGTTCCGCTGTTGGTGAAGAAGACGCGCGACAAGTGTTCGGGGGCATGCTGGACCAGGGCTTCGGCCGCCAGGCCGCTCAGCACACTGCAATCCATGCGCACCAGGTTGGGCCGGTCCATCTCCAGGAGCTGTTTGAGGATGGATTTGATTTTGGGATGGTTTCGGCCCAGGGCAAAAACGCCCCAGCCGGTCAGCAGATCCAGGTATTTATTCCCCTGATCGTCCCAGAGATAACACCCCTGCCCCCGCACCCAGCGGCGTTCAAACCCGATCGCCCGCAGCATTCTCACGAATGCCGGGTTGATATGCTTTTGGTGAAGATCAAACCCGCGCGTGCGGTGCTGATCCAACCAAGCCATGAAATCCATGTCCATGAAGACTCTGACATCGGGGCGAGTTGATCAATCGTGCGGTCTGCGCCAGCCGCTCTGGGTGCATAATATCGGCTAAATCTCGCGTCGGCCAGTTGTTGCGAATTTCAGGCTCGCCCAGGCGCAGCGGGCCCAACATTGCGCGTCAGCCGGGCTGGACGTAAGTATTGCCCATAAGAATGTTTATAGTCGCGAGGTCCGATGTCGGCGGCGCAATGGGGGCTTGCCGACGGACGCACTGGCGGGTAGGTTTGCTTTGCTGTGAGACCTCCGACGATATCCGCTCCCGCTCCTTCGCAACGCTTGGCAACCCCCGCCGAGGGGGTCAAGACCACCCTCCGCCGCGCCCAGGAGGCCCTGCTCGGGTTACAGCATCATTCCGGGTACTGGGTCGGTGAGCTGCAGGGCGACAGCATCCTGGAATCCGAATATATCCTGCTGCGATTCATTCTCGGCCAGGAGGATGAAGAGGCGCTGCCCAGGATCGCCAACTATCTTCGCGGCCTTCAGAATCCGCACGGGGGTTGGAGTCTGTTTCCCGGTGGGCCATCCGATCTGTCGGCCACCGTCAAAGCCTATTTCGCGCTGAAGCTGTCGGGTGACAATCCCCAAAGCGCCCATATGCGGCGCGCCCGGCAAATCGTGCTGAAGCAGGGCGGCGCCGAGCGATGCAACAGCTTCACCAAGTTCTATTTCGCCGCGCTGGGGCAGATCAGCTATGACGCCTGCCCCAGCATCCCCCCGGAAATCGCGCTGCTGCCCAAGTGGTTTTATTTCAACCTGTACCACGTCTCGGCCTGGACGCGGACGATGATCCTCCCGCTCTCGTTCGTCACCACCCTGAGATACACCCGCCATATTCCCGATAAGCTGGGGATCAGGGAATTGTATATCGATTTTGTAGCCGCCAACCGCGTCATGGCCGATGCGCCGCGCGTGCTGCCCCGATCCTGGCGGGACCTGTTCCTGCGGGTCGATCAGTTGCTCAAGGCTTACAACCATTCTCCGCTGCCGCCGCTGCGCTCCGACGCCATGCGGCTGGCCGAGCAGTGGCTGCTGGATCGACTGGAAAATTCCGAGGGCCTGGGCGCCATCTTCCCGCCCATGGTCTACATCCTGATTGTCATGCGCGCTTTGGGATATCCCGACGATCATCCCCGCGTCGTGCAGGCCAACAAGCATTTACGCGAACTGTTCATCGAAGAGGGCGATACCATCCGCCTGCAGCCGTGCATGTCCCCCGTGTGGGATACCGCCCTGGCGCTGCACGCGCTGGCCGAATCGGGACTTCAGCCCGGCAGCGAACCCGCCGCCCGCGCCACGCAATGGCTGCTGGACAAGGAATGCCGCCATCACGCGGATTGGCATAAGAATTGTCCGGGCGTGGAGCCGTCGGGCTGGTTCTTCGAGTTTCAGAATCCGCATTATCCGGACGTGGACGACACCGCGATCGTGTGCATGTCATTGAGCCGCGTGGGTGGTGAACCCGCCGCCGCCGCCGTGAAGCGCGGCGTCGCCTGGCTGCTGGCGATGCAGAACGAAGACGGCGGCTGGGCGGCATTCGATCGCACCCGCGACCGACCCATCCTCGAGAAAATCCCCTTCGCCGATCACAACGCCATGCAGGACCCAAGCTGCCCGGACATCGCCGGCCGCGTCCTGGAATCGCTGGGTCATTGCGGGTTCACCGCCGATCATCCCGCCGTGCGGCGAGCCATCAAGTTCATCCAGGATGAGCAGGATCCCTGCGGCGCCTGGTGGGGACGCTGGGGCGTCAATTACGTCTACGGAACCTGGCAAGTCCTGACCGGTCTGAGGGCGATCGGCGAGGATATGAATCAGCCGTTTATCCGCCGCGCCACCGACTGGCTGCGCAGCGTCCAAAAAACCGATGGCAGCTTTGGAGAATCCTGTCAGAGCTACGATGATCCCAAGCTCAAGGGCCAGGGCGCCAGCACGGCATCGCAAACGGCCTGGGGGGCGATGGGATTGCTCGCCGCCGCCGGACCGGACGACCCGGCCGTCCAACTGGCCATCGGCTGGCTCGTCGAGCACCAGGGCGAAGACGGCAACTGGGAGGAAAACTTCTTCACCGGCACCGGCTTCCCTCGCGTGTTTTATCTGAAGTATCACCTGTATCGCCTCTATTTCCCGCTGACGGCGCTGGCTCGATATCTGCGCCGGACCAGCGCGCTGGATGCTTTCCCCGCCGAAATTTCGTAACAGAGCCGGGGCGTGTCGCCCCGGTCCGGGCCGACACGGCCCGGCTCTTCGTTTACAATCGCATCCGATTTAAATAAACAGCCGCGTTGACCCCAATCCGTTACATCGTCGCACTGGCGTTGATCCTGGCGGTGGCGGCGATTCTGCGCATCGTTCACCTCGCCGACCACAGTCTCTGGATGGACGAAATCTGGTCGATCGAATTGGCGATGGGCCGGGACAGCGCTCACGATCGCCTGGCCGACGGGGTCATTCACACCGATCAGCCGGACCTGAGCGGCCTGTCCGCGGCGGCGCCGTGGCCGGCGATCTGGACGCACCTGTCCGGGGCCGTGCATCCGCCGATTTATTTCATCCTGCTGCGCTGGTGGATCGATCTGTTTGGCAACGGCCCCGGCGCGACGCGCGGGCTGTCGGTCGTTTTTTCTTTGGCGGCGATCCCGCTGTTTTTCGACGCCTGTCGACTGCTGCACGGCGGGCGCGTGGGATTGCTGGCGGCGGCGATCATGGCCGTGGCGGTGGTGCAGCTCGATTACGCACAGGAGACACGCGGTTATGCGCTGCTGATCTTCCTGACCGTGGCCGCCGCCGATGCGCTGGTGCGGATCGAAAAGATGGGCGTTAATGCCTGGCGGCTTGCCGGCCTGGCCTCTGCTATGGCGGCGATGGCGCTGACGCATTATGAATCGGCTGGGACGCTATTGGCGCTGGCCGTCTATGCCGCCGTGCGGCTGCGTGGCCCGGTTCGTAAGCGGACATTGATCGCCATCGCCGCCGCGGCGCTCGTCGTGCTGGTGGGCTGGGGTCCGCGGTTTTATCAACAGGCTGCGCTGCTGCATTCCCTCTTCACCGATTTTTGGAACAACACGACCGCGACGGTGCAATCGCAGTCATTCGCCTGGCGGATGGTGAGCCTGCCCGCGCAATATCTCTGCGGTGAGCGATTGCTGCAGACGTTGCCGCACTGGCTGATTATCGCAACGGCGCTGCTCACGCTGTTTCTGCCGGCGGTGCGCGTGGCGTGGAGACCTGACCTTTTGTTATGGGTGCTGCTGGCGTGGGGAACGATCCTGTTCGTCGCGCTGAGCGATGCGTGGCATCACACAACCTGCCTGCAGTATGTACGATACACCCTGGCCGCCAGCCCCGGCATCTATGCCGCTCTGGCGGCGACCGATTGGCCGCCACGCCCGTTCGTGCGCGATCTGGCCGCGCTATGCGCCGTCGCGGCGCTGTTTCTGGCGGGGATCGTGCGTCTGCAAAATCCTATGCCCGCGAAGGAAGACTGGGCGCGGTTCGCGGACATCGTTCAGACCCGCGCCGCGCCCGGTGAGCTGCTGGTCTTCTTCAACGAGAGCAACTGGGTTTCGCCCGGCACGTGGTACATGGGATTGAAATACTACGCCCCACAATCCAACCGCCCATGGATGACATTGCATCAACCGGCGGACGCACAGGTGCTACATCGTCTTGACGGGCGCTCGTCCCTGTGGCTGATCGGATTGGTTCCCGAGAATCTGGCCGGGCAGGTGCTTCCCGGTTGGCGGGCGGTTTACGCGGCGAAAACTTCCGCCGCGATCATCTGCCGAATGGTCCCCCAGAACGCGCCTTAATCCAGCTTCTCGGGCTCAAGACGGATGTTCTTCTCGCCCGCGGCTTTTTTCTCGTGATATTTTTTCACCCAGGTCTCGAAGCTCTTGCCCGCCGCCGTGTCCTTGCCGCTGAAGACCAGTCGGGCGATGTCGCTGTAAGGGATAGAGATTTTCTCGTCGCGGTCTTTTGGAAAAAGTCGCACGCAGCATTCCCCCAAAGTTTTGCCGCTGGAACGGCGATCGAAGATGTAACCCTCGACCACCGAGCCATCCTTGCGTGTGATCGTCACATCCCCGCGATAATCGAAGGCTTTCTCCAACGCGGAGCGGATTTCATCTTCGGTGGCCAACGGTGGAATCTGGCCTTCAAGATTCTCATGGGCGAAACCGGGCGCGACTTCCAGCTCGTCGGCGTTGAACGGACGCGATTTGGTTTCCTGGGGCATGGATTATGGTGATTGGTAATCGGAATTATTCACTTTATGAAAGCAGCACAATAAGCAGCGGGCTCCGAGGTCGTCATAACTATCCCCTATAGCGCTGCCACCTGCCGTCGCTATTTTCAAAATACCAGTCTCCCGGCTGGAATCTGCCGGTCCACCACTTCAGAATTAATAGAGCCAGTAGGACCACCAACGACACCTTAGAGATGTGATCGTGTTGAGCGGGTCCGCCATACGTGTACCCGGCGGCACTCCAACCCAGGAAGTAAAAGAAAGCGGGAACGAATAGTTGGCGTACAAGTCGTCGTGGCTCAAATACAAACGCTGGCAAGAAATATCGGTAACTGCGCTTCACACCCAGCATGAGGCTCATCGGTTTCACTCCTTCATATTTGTCATAGTCCTGCTTCCGTGGGTGATCGATGAATGACAGCGAAATCAGACCGTTTCCATTTCGCGCGGCTGGCTCTGGCCAATGGTCAGCGGAACCATCGGCGCGGCGGCGGGCATCGGTTGGTCGAGCAGCTTCATCGCCTCGGCGTCGGCGTAGGCGCCGCCGAAAAGCGTTGCCTTCGCCGCGCGCACCAGGCCAGCGATCGATCCGAATGTGTCGTCCACCGCGGTGGCCTCGTAGCCGCTGTGCACCATGCAGTTGGCGCACTTGGGGTTGCCGCTCTCCGTGCCGTAACGCTCCCATTCGGTTGTCTCCAGCAATTCCGCGAACGTGTCGCAATAGCCGTCCTGCAACAGGTAACATGGCTTCTGCCAGCCGAAGATGTTAAACGTCGGCATGCCCCATGGGGTGCAGGCATAGGATCGGCGGCCCATCAGGAATTCCAGGAACAGCGGGCTCTGATTGAATCGCCAGCGCTTCGCTCGATTGCTCAGGATCGCCTTGAACATCCGTCGCGTGCGCGCCCTGCCCAGAAAGTGCTTCTGGTCCGGCGCCTTGTCGTAGCTGTAGCCGGGCGAGAGCATCATCCCTTCCACGCCCAGGTCCATCATCTCGTCGAAGAACGCGCGGACGCTGCGCGCATCGGCGCCGTCGAACAACGTCGTGTTGGTGGTGACGCGGAAGCCCCGCTTCACCGCTTCGCGGATCGCCTCGATGGCGATGTCGAATCCGCCCTCACGGCATACCGAAAAATCGTGATGTTCGCGCTGGCCGTCCATGTGCACGCTGAACGTGAGATATTTGCTCGGCTTGAACAGCTCGATCTTTTCCTTCAGCAGCAGGGCGTTGGTGCAGAGATAGACGTATTTCCGCCGCGCAACTAAGCCCGCGACGATCTGGTCGATCTGCGGATGCAGCAGCGGCTCGCCGCCGGGGATGCTCACCATCGGCGCGCCGCATTCGTCCACCGCCTTGAAGCATTGCTCGGGCGTGAGATTTTTCTTCAGGACATGCGCGGGATACTGGATCTTCCCGCACCCGGCGCACGCCAGGTTGCAGCGGAACAGCGGCTCCAGCATCAGCACCAGCGGATAGCGCTTGCGGCGGCGCAGCTTCTGGCCCAGCACGTACGTCGCCACCGTCCACATTTGCGAGACCGGCACACCCATAGAGGATCAAAGCATACCCGCACCCCGCCTTGGGGTACAATATCGAACTGGATGCTCCGTAAACTGCTGATACTGACGGCGTTAGAGATGGAAGCCAAGGCACTGGCGCCGGTGGCGGAAGCCACGGAAATCCGAATCATCGGCATCCGCGGCGTGCGGCTGACGCCCAAAATGATCGCCGGGGCCGATGCACTGGTGCTGGCCGGCCTGGCCGGCGCCCTGGATCCCGCCTTGCGAGTCGGCGATGTCGTGACGCAGAAATTCGGCGATTGGCCGGATTTGCCGTACCGCTCCGTTGAGATTCACACGTCTGATCATGCGATTACCGACCCGCGCGAAAAATCACAACTCTTCGCCCGGACCGCAGCGCCGGTGGTCGATATGGAAACCGCCGTCGTGCAACGCCTCGCCCGCGTCCCGCTGCTGGTGCTGCGCGCCATCAGCGACACCGCCGCCGATGCGCTGCCGGCCGGCATGATGGACTGGATCGACGACATCGGCCGCCCGCGCAAGCTCAAGTTCGCCGCCGCCATTATGAAGCAGCCCGCGCTGATGGGCGTATTGAAACGCCTGGAGCGCGATTCGCGCCAAGCGCTGGCCGCGCTGGCCGATGCCATTGGTGATGTGATCAAAGCTTAAGCCGCCTGCGATGGCGGCAGCGTCTCAACCGAAACGATGCCGCGCAGGCTGATGACCTGAACGTCCTCGACCGCATCGGCGAGCAGGGCGGACCCTACGCGCCTTTTTTCATCTCCCATATTCTCCACCTGTTTAGCCGCGTCGCTTGCGACGCGCGTCCCCTGTCACCTCCCAACGCGCGTCGCAAGCGACGCGGCTAAACACTGGGAAGCGGATGCCTTCATTGCGGTGTTTGAATCGTGGTTCTAAGATTTTCGCGTAATGCGTCCCACCCCCAATTCCGACGCCGCCTTCGCCAAAGCCTCCGCCGTCATGCCCGGCGGCGTGTCGTCGCCGGTGCGCGCTTTCAAGGCCGTCGGCGGAACGCCGATATTCATCCGCGAAGGCCGCGGCTGTCTGGTCACGGACATCGACGGCAATTCGTACATCGATTTTATCGCCAGCTACGGCCCGCTGATCGCCGGGCATGCCAATGATCGCGTGGTCGCGGCGCTCTCCAAGGCGGTGGGGCGCGGCACGAGTTTTGGCGCGCCCACCGAAGCCGAGACGCAGCTCACATCCGTCATCATCTCCGCCATGCCGTCGATCCAGATGGTGCGCTTCGTCAACAGCGGGACCGAAGCGGTGATGAGCGCCATCCGCCTGGCCCGCGCCGCCACCGGACGCGACAAAATCGTCAAGTGCATCGGCTGCTATCACGGCCATTCCGACGGCTTGCTCGTGCAGGCGGGCAGCGGCGCGCTGACGCTGGGCGCGCCGTCCAGCCCGGGCGTGCCCGCTTCGGTGGTCTCGCAAACCGTGTTGGTTCCGTACAACGATCTGGCCGCAGCCGAAGCCGCTTTCGGGAAATATCGCAGTGAATTGGCCTGTTTTGTCGTCGAGCCGATCGCCGGCAACATGGGCGTGATCGCGCCCGCGCCGGGATATCTCGCCGGGCTGCGGGAATTGTGCGATCGCCACGGCACGCTGCTGCTGTTCGATGAAGTGATGAGCGGATTCCGCGTCGCCTGGGGCGGCGCGCAGGCGCTCTACAACATCACCCCCGATCTGACCTGCCTGGGCAAAGTCGTCGGCGGCGGCCTGCCGGTCGGGGCGTACGGCGGATCGAAAGAACTCATGCAACTGGTCAGCCCCGCCGGCAGCGTCTATCAGGCCGGCACGCTCAGCGGGAATCCCCTTGCGATGGCCGCGGGGCTGGCGACGCTGGAGCTGCTCGCCCAGCCGGATGCGTATCCCATGCTCGAGCAGCGATCATCCGCGCTGGCCAGGGGTCTGACCGAATCGGCCGCGGCCGCCGGGGTGCCGATCGTGGTCAATCGCGTTGGTTCGATGCTCACGCCATTCTTCGTCCGCCGCGCCGGCGACGTGGTCACCAATTACGCACAAGCGACATCCTGTGACACCGCCGCCTACGCGGCATTCTTCCATGCCATGCTCGACCAAGGCGTGATGCTCGCGCCCAGCCAGTTTGAAGCGATGTTCGTCGGATTGGCCCACGAGGAAGATCACATCACCCAAACCATCACCGCCGCCGAGAAGGCGATGCAGGCCGTCGGCGCCACGCTCGGCTCGCGATGATCGCTTGGCCGCGAAAAGTAGATTTTTTTTGCCGATGTAATTTTCTCGGGATTCACAAGTTGCATTTTTGTCCGACAAATTGGCGCTTCAGTGAGGCCCAAAAACCTTCAGGCGCCAGACCCAATACAGAGGAACCTCGTTTTTTTGTGGACACAGAGACCCGGAGCATCGGTCACGCGCGGCCGAGCGACCCGGGATCTGTCGCTGCTTTTGCCCGCGCCGATGCCAACGGCGAGGCAAACGTGGCAGGCGCACCCGGTGATTGGGTGCATTTCTCCCGGATAGTCCGCGCCCACGCCGTGGTGCGTCGTCCGATTTTTGTGCAATTCGAAATGAATTCGTGCCGGGGCGACTTGCGCCGGCCCTTTTGTGCTGCGCGTGCGGCCGGACTACAATGTCGCAGAATTCGGAGTTGAATCATGTCGGTCAACGTGGCAATCGTCGGCGCAACCGGCGCGGTGGGACAGGAATTCTTAGCCGTCCTGGCCGAGCGCAGATTCCCCATCAAGAGCCTCAAGCTGCTCGCCAGCGCCCGCAGCGCGGGAAAGAAAATCGATTTCGACGGCAAGTCGCATGAAGTGCAGGAGCTGACCAAGGAGAGCTTCAAGGGCGTGCAAATCGCATTCTTTTCCGCCGGCGGAAACATCAGCCGCGAGTTCGCCCCTATGGCGGTGTCAGCCGGCGCCGTCGTCATCGACAACACCTCCGCCTTCCGCATGAAGCAGGGAATCCCCCTGGTCGTCCCCGAGGTGAACCCGCAGCAGATCGCCAAACACAACGGCCTGATCGCCAACCCCAACTGCAGCACGATCATCATGAACGTGCCAGTCTGGCCGCTGCACAAGGCCAATCGGATCAAACGGATTATTGTGAGCACCTACCAGGCGGTCAGCGGCGCCGGCGCCGCGGGATTGGCGGAACTGGAACAGCAGATCCGCGCCTACGCCAGCGGCGGCAAGATCGAGCGCGCCCTGTTCCCCCATCAAATCGTGCACAACCTCTTCAGCCACAACACGAAAATCGCCGACAACGGCTACAACGAAGAGGAGAACAAGATGGTCAACGAGACGCGGAAGATTTTCGACGATCCGCGCCTCATGATCACCGCCACCTGCGTGCGCGTGCCGGTTCCCCGCGCCCACAGCGAGTCGATCAACCTGGAATTCGAGCGGCCCATCACGCCGGAGGAAGTCCGCCAGATCCTCCAATCCGCGCCCGGCGTGAAAGTCGTGGATGACCGGGACAAGAACCACTTCCCCATGCCGCTGGAGGCGAGCGGGCAGGATGACGTGCTGGTCGGCCGAATTCGCCAGGACATCAGCCGCGACGACGGGCGCGGGATCGACTTGTTCGTCAGCGGCGACCAGGTCCGCAAGGGCGCGGCGACCAACGCGGTGCAGATCGCCCAGAAGCTGATCTAGCGGACAACCGGGCCGCATGAAGATCGTCCACATCATCACCCGCCTGATCATCGGAGGCGCCCAGGAAAACACGCTGCTGTCGTGCGCGGGCCAGCACCAGATGGGTCATGACGTCACGCTGATCACCGGGCCCGCCCTGGGGCCGGAAGGATCGCTGCTGCCGCAGGCGCAGAGCGGGGGATATCGCGTGATCGTCGTCGATGAGATGCGCCGCGCCATCCGCCCGATGCGGGATTGGCGAGCGTATCGGCGATTAGTTGGCGTTTTACGCGGGTTACGTCCGGATATTGTTCACACGCATTCCAGCAAGGGCGGAATTCTGGGTCGCCACGCCGCACGACGGGCCGGGGCGGCGGCGGTGGTCCATACCATCCACGGCCTGGCCTTCACCGCCTCCACCAGCCCGCTGGCCAATTGGGTGTACAAACGCCTGGAGAAACAGGCCGCGCCGCTGACCACGCGCATCGTCTGCGTCGCCGATGCCATGCGCGAGCAATCCCTGACGGCGGGGATCGGCAAGGCGGAGCAGTACGTAACGATTTACAGCGGAATGGAAACCGAGCCTTTTCTGTCCGCGCCGGAGCAGCGCAGCGCGGTACGCCGGCGCCTGGGTTTGGATGAGAATCACATCGTGGTTGGCACGGTGGCGCGCCTGTTCGAGCTGAAAGGTCACGATGATCTGTTGCAAATCGCCACGGCGCTGTGCCGACAATTTCCGCTGCTGCGATTTTTGTGGGTCGGCGACGGCCTGCTGCGTCCGCGCTTCGAAGCGGCCATGCAGCAGATGGGCCTGCGCGATCGATTTGTGTTGAGCGGGATGGTTCCGCCCCAGCAGGTCCCCGAGCTGGTCGGCGCGATGGATATCCTGGTGCACCCCTCCCGCCGCGAAGGCCTGGCCCGCGCCCTGCCGCAGGCGGCGCTGGCGGGTGTTCCGGTGATCACCTACGACATCGACGGCAACAAAGAGGCCCTGCTCGACGGCGTCAGCGGAATCGTGCTGCCGCCATTCGACGTGCAAAAGCTCGCCGAGGCGATTTCCAAATTGGCGCAAGACGCGCCGCTGCGAAAACAAATGGGCGAGGCGGGACGCGAATTTGCGCTGGCCAGATTCGACGCCAGAATTATGGTCGAGGCGCTGGATCGTCTGTATCGCCAGATTCGGGCGCCGGACGTTCGGCGCTGAGACGACGTAGAAGCGATACCACCCCGCGCACACCCAGGATAAACCACAATCCCAGGCCGCAACGGAATATGGCTGTGAAAAAACTTTGTTCATGCACATAATCCGCAAGCGATCTGGCCTGCGCGTTGGCGGCGTTTTGCACAAGGACATCGAACACAATCCGAGCGATGTTCGGCAGACCTTCGGCAAGCAAATAAACGCCCATGCCGATCAGGAGCACGCCGAGCAATTCGTCAGGGCTCATCTCCCGGCGCGGCTGGCGCTCACGAGCAATGTCGTGAACGATTCTGTCAGCCAGCTTCGGGGATTTGGTCCACAGGTACCAGGCCATTAGGAGCCAGATGACATCGGGAAGCAGAAATATCGTCGCATATATACCTACTTCGCCTGCCGTTAGTTGGCCGGGTCGGAATAAATAAGCAACCAGGTTTCCTACAGTTGAAGTTGTATAATACAAGCCCCATCCCAACATCCAGAGAGCGAGAATCCGGCACCAGATCACCGCCGATGCCGAGGCACTTTGCGGCCGATCATATTCAAGCACCGGTGGCGGGGCGGATTGTGGATCGCTGCCAGGCGAGATCGCGGACATGAATCGCCAAAGTATCGCACCGCCGCTGGGCGGATACAATCCTGCCATGGCATCAATCCTGATCATCGGTCCGCATCCTGACGATCAGGAACTGGGCATGGGAGGGACGATCGCGCGGCTGGTGGAGCAGGGGCATCAGGTTCATATGGTGGATATGACCGACGGCGAGCCAACGCCGATGGGATCACCGGAAATGCGCGGGCGTGAATCGGCGGCGGCGGCGAAAATACTGGGGACGCAACGCTCGCAGCTCGGGCTGATCAATCGGCAGGTCACGCATGATCTGGCCAGCCGCCACAGGCTCGCCGCCGTCATCCGCGTGCACAGGCCGCAGATGATTTTCCTGCCGTATCCGCTGGATGCGCATCCCGATCACACGGCGGTGACGCGCATCGGCGAGGATGCCCGCTTTGACGCCAAGCTGACCAAATCGTTGATCGCTGGCGATCCATGGTATCCCAAGCGGATCATCTATTATTTTTGCACGCATCTGCTGCTGTCATTCCAGCCGACGTTCTGCATCGATATCAGCGGGCAGATGGAAAAGAAGATGGCCGCCATCGCCGCGTATGAATCGCAGTTCGGCTGGAACAAAAGCAAGGTGCCGGAGATGGTCAGGACGCTCAACGGATATTTCGGCGGCCGCATCGGCACGGCATACGCTGAGCCATTTTTCACGCACGAGGTGCTGGGCCTGAGCGGGTTGGGCGAAGTGATCTAACCTACGTCAGCGCGGCATGACGACTTCAGTCGGCATGATTGATGGCAAGATTGATCACGCCCGCGCCGCCACCGGCTCGGCGGCGGGGAGGACGATGGGGACCAGGTCGGAAATGCGCCGGATCACGTAATCGGCGTGCGGACAGGGATGGCCGGGGCGACGCTGCTTCAGGGCCGTGGTCATGCCCATTCGGCGGGCGCCCAGGATGTCGTTGCGGACCACGTCACCGACGAAAAGCGTCTGCGCCGCCGTGCTGCCGATCGCGTCCAGCGCCGTGCGGAAAATCCGCGGCTGCGGCTTGTGGCAGCCGGATTCGCTGGAATAAATCCGCACGGGCAAATATTCCAGCAATCCCATTTCCTCCAGGTGGCGGTCGAGCAGCGGGGCGCCGAAGAACGTGTTGGAGACGATCCCCATCTTGATGCCCGATTCGCGCAGCAGCTGCAGGGTGGAGATCAGATCCGGCTCGATGCTGCTGTAACCGACGATGGGTTTGTACCACACCCAGCCCAGGTCGTGCATGAACTGGTCGGTATCGGGCGCGCCCATCCGCGCGGTGCGGCGGCGCATGGAGGTCAGAACGTTGAATTCCCGGTTACAGATTCTGGACCAGATCATGCCCCAGCGCACCGCCGCCACGTGCCCACGGCGGTATCGATTCAGCGACGGCAGGCGCAGGCCGGTTTGCTCCAGGCGCAAATAGGATTGCCGGGCGCCCTCGGCGATGATCGCCCGAACATCCAACGGTCGAAAATCCAGCAGTGTGTCGCCAAGGTCGAACAGGATCGCTCGGAACATAGATTTTCCGATCCGCAAAAATCGCCCGTCGGCGCCAGGATGCTGTCCGACCGCTTCGGCGCATGTGGTACTGACCGATCCACCCAGGCGCACGTGTAATGTACATGCGTTCGCGCCGCAGGCCAAGATTCAAAGTTTTTGGTAACGCACCGATAACCCCCGCGAGCTGGCCGTGCGGCCTGCGGCTCCCCATAACGGGCAGCGGTGCTTGGCGAACGGGCGGGATTACAGTACATCTAAACTTCCCATTTCAGTTGTTCGGGAAGGATGGCCGATGCCGGTATTGGTAATTTTGTCGCGTTGGCTGCACGTCGTGTCGGCGTGTCTGGCGGTCGGCGGGGTATTTTTCGTCCGCCTCGTGCTGCCGCGAGGCCTGGCCATCCTGGAGCCAGAAGCGCGATTGGCCGTCGTCCTCAAAACGCGGCGGATATTTAAGATGGTGATCCATAGCGCGATCCTGGTGCTGCTGCTGAGCGGCACATTCAACGGTTACATGTCGCTGGCGACGTACAACCTGAATCCCCCATTGCTGCATTCATTGCTGGGATTGCACGTGCTGTTGGCGCTGGCGGCGTTCGCGCTTGCGATATATGTGTTGGCCGGTGCGCGCCCACTGCCATCGCATCGCAAGCTCGTGACCGTTAACCTGGTTGTGCTCCTGCTGGCGGTGGCCGCCGCATCGACCCTGAAGTGGGCGCGCGAGAAAACGCTCGCCGTCCATTCCGCAGGAACCTGGGCCGTGGAAGCGCGATGATCCCGATCCTGTGGATACTGATCGACCTGCTCAGCCGATACCTGCACATCGTCTGCGCGACGCTGCTGGTGGGCGGGACGCTGTTCTATGAGATGGTCGTCCCGATCGCGATCGACGAGCTGTCGACGCCGCAACAGCTCCTGGTCATCGCGCGGGCGCGGTGGGTTTTCAAATGGATCGTCTGGCTCAGCACGGCGACGATCGTGATCAGCGGGATCATTTCCACGACGAATCACTGGAAGCAGTACAACAGCGAGCCGGAGCGGATATATCGGCTGGACCAGCCGCCGCGGATGGGTGCGGCGCCTGAGGCGGCGGTGAAAGTTCCACCGGCGGGCCGCGCCGGGTGGTGGTGGGCCGCGCACGCCAGCACGGGACTGGTCGCCGTCCTGATCGCGCTGAGCCTGACCATCGGAAAAGTCCCGCCGTCGCAGCCGATTCGTTGGATGCGGCTGAACCTGGTGATCCTGCTGCTGGTGATGTTCCTGGCGACGGCGACGCGGCACGCGCGGCTGCAATCGGACCAGCGCCGCGTGGTTCCCAGCGAGCCGCCGGAAATGCGCGAATTTTGAATACTCTGAACCTGCCCGAGCCATCGCCTTCCACCACCGCAACCGCGCTGGCGCCGGGCGTCAGCGTGAAACGGGAGGGTCTGCGGCTGCAGTTCTCCCGCGGCGGCGGGCCGGGTGGGCAGAACGTCAACAAGCTCAACACCGCGGTGCAGGCGTGGATCCGGCTGGATCAGATCACCGGAATGTCGCCACCCGCATTGCAGCGGCTGCGCGCCATGGCTGGTAACCGGCTGACGACCGGCGATGAGCTGTATATTCGCGCGCAAACCCATCGGACGCAGCAGGGGAATCTGGCCGAAGTGCTGGAGCGCGTGCGGCAATTGATCGTGGCGGCGCAGGTGCAGCCCAAGCGCCGACGCAAGACCCGGCCCACCGCCGCGGCGCGACAACGCAGACTCGATTCAAAACGGCGCCGCGCGCTGCTCAAAGCCCGGCGGCGCGGAAAGATTTAATCCGCGCAATCGGGAAAAAAGCCACTTGACGCGGTCACCCCGGCTCGTTTCAATACCGCCACTTTGGCCGGAAGCAATCGCAGCGCGGCTGGCGAAAATCCCGGTGGTCATCTGTGGCGCATTTCGTGGGAAAATTATGAGCTTCGAATTCAATCAACGGGACCTGGAAGCGCGCAGCAGCCAAAGGCCTGCCACGAGGGGCGCCCTGCCGCCGAAGCTGGGGATTGTCGACCCGTGGTGGATCGACCTGCTGTGCCCCACCCCGCAGGCCGCCAAGCGAAAGCCGCGCGAGGAGCCCGAGCAAGAGCCGCAGAAGGGCAAGGGGGAAGACGAAGAGGACGCAGAATCCGATGAGGAGGAGGAAGACGAGGAGGAAGCAGAGGGCGAAGCGCCCGAGGAGGAGGGGGAAGAGGAGGAAGAAGACCTCGACGAGGAAGACGAGGAATTCGACGACGAGGAAGACGAAGACGATGAAGACGACGACGAGGACGAAGACGAGGACGATTTCGACAACCCCGACGATGCCTACGACGACGATGACGATGAGGATGAAGACTTCGACGAAGAAAAGTGATCGTGATCGCGCGGCGGCCCATCCAATCGAATCAGACGCAAGCGCAAAGCATTCCCAATCACGGTAAGGTCCGACGCCGCCATGGCCGCGGCGGCGATCAGCGGGTTTAACAGCCCCAGCGCCGCCAGCGGAATCGCCAGCACGTTGTAAACGAACGCCAGCACCAGATTCTGATGAATGATGCGCATGGTGGCGCGCGAGAGTGCGATGGCCGTGGCCACGCCCAGCAGATTGGGGCCCACCAGCACGATGCCGCCGGTTTCCTTCGCGACGTCCGCGCCGGAGCCGATGGCGATGCCCAGGTCGGCCACCGCCAGCGCCGGGGCGTCGTTGATGCCGTCGCCGACCATGGCCACGGCGCCGCGCTCGCGCAGGTCGCGGATGAACTGTGCCTTTTGGTCCGGCTTCACACCGCCGCGCGACTCAACGATGCCAAGGGCATCGGCCACGCGGGCGGCGGCGTCCGGTGTGTCACCCGACAGCAGCACCGTGCGAAGCTTCATCTGGTGCAGCCGCTGGATCGCCTCGCCGGATTGCGGCTTGAGCGGATCGGAAAAGCGGATCACGCCCAGCCGGATTACTTTGCCATGCGATTTTTGAGCGACGTGGACGAGCGTTCCCGTCGGCGCCGACTCGCCATCGCCGCTGAATCCGAATTGGCGCAGCAGCTCATCGCTGCCAATCAGCAGCTCCCGACCGTCGATGTCGGCGACGACACCGAGTCCGCTGTGGCTGGTGAAGGAGCGCGGCTCGGTCAGTATTTTGCCATCCGCCCGCGCCTTGGCCACGATGGCGCTGGCCAGCGGATGCGCGCTGAACTGCTCGGCCGACGCCGCCAGCTCGAGCAATTGATCCTGGCTCACCCCATCCGCGGGGATGATGGATTCGACCGCCGGGCTGCCCATGGTGAGCGTGCCGGTTTTGTCCAGCACGACGGTGTCGATGCGCTGGGCCGATTGCAGTGCGTCGATGTCGCGGATGAGAATCCCGCGCCGCGCCCCCATGCCGATGCCGACCATCAGCGCCGCCGGAACAGCCAGGCCCAGCGCGCAGGGACACGCGATGATCAAAACGCTGCACGCGGCGTTGGCCATGTGTGCCCAGGTGCGCGGCGCGTTCCAGCCGTGCGCCGCTCCCCATGCGTACCAGCCGACGGCGGTGGACAGGGCGATGCATAACACCGTCGGCACGAAAATCGCCGCGATGCGATCGGCCAGGCGCTGCACGGGCGGCTTGCTGGATTGGGCGGATTCCACCAGGCTGACGATCTGCGCCAGGGCCGTGTCGCCGCCCACGCGCGTCGCGCGGATGGTGAGCCGGCCGTCGGTGCTGATCGTCCCGCCGATGACCGCATCGTTGGGACGGCGCAGGACCGGCAGCGGCTCGCCGGTGATCATCGATTCGTTCACCGCCGATTGCCCGGCGACGACGATGCCGTCCACTGGAATTCGCTGGCCGGGAAGCACCAGCACGCGATCGCCGACGGCAACCTGCATTGCCGGGACTTCCCGCGGCACTTCCGAATCGTCGAGGCGCAAAGCGGTTGGGGGCGCGAGCGTCATCAGCGAGCGGATGGAATATCCGGCCAGGTCGCGCGCCCGAGCCTCCAGCCAGTGGCCCAGACTGACCAGGGCGAGAAGTCCGGTGGCCTCGAGAAAATAGATCGCCGCCGGTGGACCCCAGATTCCCAGCCAATATCCCAGCGTCGCGGTCAGGCTGTATCCCCAGGCGACAGTCGCGCCCAGGGCGATGAGGGTGTCCATGTTGCTGGTCCGCCGGCGCAGTGCGGCAGCGGCGCTGCGATAAAACGCGCCGCCGACGAAAATCAGTGCCACGGTGGATGTGAGCAGCGCGGCCCAGGTCATCCAGTCGTGGGGATCGGCCGGTCCGTGATGATGGCCCAGCAGCCGCGTGAGCCAATGCGTCAGCTCCAGCGGCAGCCAGAGGATCCAGCCCACGACGGCGCGCAGCAGCCACCGGCGGGCGTCGCGGCTTCGGGAGGCTGCGACGTCATTGGCGCCTGATCGGCTGGTGGGATAGCCCGATGCCGTGATGGCCCGGGCGATGGCGTCGAGACTGGTTCGCTCCGGATCGAATTGAACGCTGGCGCGTCCGGTGGCCAGATTGACCTGGCACTGCGCAGCCCCACCGGCCCTGGCAGTGTTTTCAATGGAGGCGACGCAGCTGGCACAATGCATTCCGCTGACGGCGAGGTTGGCCTGCGTAAAGCTCATCGGTCATGAATTGTATCCCGACCCACCGGCCAGGGCAGTCAACGGGGGCTGGATGATCGGGATTGGCTTCCCGGGATCAAAAAAACTTGACAGAAATGGGCGTAATACTACGATACCGCAGGAGCCGGCGGGGTCGGCGTGCCGACTTGAATTGCTGCCGGTGGCGGAGGCCGTAGCGTCATCGCGACGCGGTTTTGGAATCGGTCGCCCGGCCCCGATTTTGGGAATCGAGTTGATCTGGTCCGCACACCCGGCCCGCGATTGATTGACCTCGTCCGATATACCGCTGATCGAATGCACTAGCGCAAGGAGCTGGCTTTGAATACGCTGACCAAACTATTCGTGGTGCTGCTGGTGATCACGTCGATTCTGACCGCGGCAGCGGCGGTGGTGTTCGTCAGTCGCGTGCAGCCGATGCAGACGCTGCTGGAAGCGCAGAAGGCGACGGCGGACACGCTGCGGGCGCAGGCCTCCGCCGCCAACGCCGCGCTGGAGAAGGAGCGTGCCCTGGTCACCGAGGGTCAGATGGCGCTGGAGAATGCGCGCAAATCGGATGCGGACCAGATGCGGACGCTCCAGAGCCAGGTTGAAGGCGACCAGACCACCATCGCACAATTGCAGGCGGAAAAGGCCGGGCGGGATTCAACTGTCAACACCCTGACCAGCGGCATGTCCGAGGCGACCGCCACCAGTGACAAGCTGATGGAGCAGGTGACCGCCCTTCGCGCCAGCAATGACACGCTGGTCAAGCGCAACGAGGACTACAGCAAAGCCAACAGTGAGCTCAACGCCACGATGGAAGCGCTGCACTCCCGCGAGGCGGATGCCGAAGAACAACTGGCGACCGCCAAGGAAAATCAGCAGAAGCTGGCCGCCTGGGCCAAGGACCATTCGGGCAATCCCGACGAAATCCTCAATGCGTCCAATCCGTACGGCCCCGGGGCGCCGGCGATCAGCGGTGTGGTCCGCGAGAAAAGCGTCATCAACGGCAAAACCTGGGTGACGATCAACGTCGGCAGCGCCGACGGCGTGGCCAAGGGGATGAAATTCTATGTTCTCAACGGCGGGCAGTTTTTGGGGATCGTGACCGTCGACACGGTGGACAGCAATGACGCCATCGGCATGCTCGAAGGCGATGCCGCCAAGGTCTCCCAGGTCCACGCCGGCAACGATGTCAGAACGCAAATTCGCGGCTGAGAAAATGTCCCGAAGAAGCCCAGGACCCAAGCGCAGGAGTTTGTCATGAGTCGTGCCGCTACCGGTGATGTGGTTGTCCAGAAGCCCATCAATAACATTTACACCGTGCTGGTGATCGTCGCGACGCTGATCAACGTGATCGGATTCCTGTTGATTTTCCTGCGTTACACCACGGTTTTCGGGGACACCAAGAACCTGTTTCAACCCTGAGTTGCTGACAGGCGTCTGGCCACGTGATGCCGCTATTTTTGCGAGCACGTCTGCCTTTGGGCGGGTTCAAATCCCGAGCGGTTGATTTCCTGGACCCCGGTCCACTGATCGATGCGGAGCTGGAGCTCGTGCAACCCGATCCGCGCTGGGTGGATGACGTGGTGGCCGCGTGCCTTCATTCCCAGACGGTGCGCGAGTCGCCGTCGTTTTCGCAGACGACGCGGCAATCACTGCTGAATTTTCTGCGGGAATGCCCCGGTGGTCGCCAGGCGGCGGAGCCGGTGGATGGAATCGTGCCCACGTATCATTTTTGGATGCGATGCCCCGACCGTCCCGACACGCCGATGGCCGGCGGAATTTCCCTGCGGCTGGGCAACAGCTACGACACGGTGATGTACTACGGCCACATCGGTTACCACGTGTATCCACAGGCGCGCGGCCGGCATTATGCGGAGCGATCGACGCGCCTGCTGCTTCCGCTGGCGGCGCGGCACGGGATCGATCCGCTGTGGATCACCTGCAATCCCGATAATTTCGCCTCGCGACGCTCCTGCGAGCGCCTGGGCGCGCAACTCGTCGAGATCGTGCAGGTGCCGACGGACCATCCGCTGTTTCAGCGCGGTGAAATGGAGAAATGCCGCTACCGCGTAGACACCAGCAAAGTTTAGCCGCGTCGCTTGCGACGCGCGCCCGCGACGGTAACCGGGGAACGCGCGTCGCAAGCGACGCGGCTAAACCGCGCATACAATCGGGATATGAGCTTCGCACCCATTCCGCAAATCCTCGAGGAACTCAAATCGGGTCGGATGATCGTTCTGGTGGACGATGAGGACCGCGAGAACGAAGGCGATCTGATCGTCGCCGCCGAGCGCTGCAACGCCGCTGCGATCAACTTCATGATCAAGTTCGGGCGGGGCGTGCCATTTGTCGCCACCACGGCGCAGCGGCTCAACCGCCTCAAGATCCCCATGATGACCAAGCTGAACACGGCGCGCCACGGTACCGCCATGGCCGAAACGGTGGACGCCATCGCGGGGACGACCACCGGCGTGTCGGCGTTCGATCGCGCGACGACGGTGGCGGTGTTCGTGGATGAGGCGGCGGCGCCGGAAGATTTGGCGCGGCCGGGGCACGTGATCCCGCTGCGCGCCGAGCCGGGCGGTGTCCTCGTCCGCGCGGGGCATACCGAGGCGATCGTCGACTTGTGTACGTTGGGCGGGTTCAAGCCGGTCGGCGTCGGATGCGAAGTCGTCGGTGAAGACGGCGCCATGATGCGCCGGCCGCAACTCGAGCTGTTCTGCCAGGAACACGACCTGAAGATGTGCACGATCGCCGATTTGATCTGCTTTCGCCTCAAGCGCGAGCAGCTGGTGCATCGCATTGAATCGGTTCGCATGCCGACGCGCTGGGGCGTGTTCCAGCTGTATGCGTTTCAGAGCCAGATCGATCCGCAGCCGCACCTGGCGCTGTGCAAGGGCGGCGTCGGCGACCTGGATGGCAACGGCAAGGTGATCGTCCAGGAAGAGCCGATCCTGGTCCGCGTACACAGCGAATGCCTGACCGGGGACGTATTCGGCAGCAGCCGCTGCGACTGTGGGCCGCAATTGTCAACGGCCATGGAGATGATCGAAGCGACGGGCAAAGGAGCGCTGGTTTATCTGCGCCAGGAAGGGCGTGGCATCGGCCTGGCCAACAAGCTGCACGCCTACGCGCTGCAGGAGAAGGGTTTAGACACCGTCGAGGCCAATCAGCGCCTCGGACTGCCGGTGGATAAACGGGATTACGGCATCGGCAGCCAGATCCTGCGCGACCTGGGCCTGCGGAAAATCCGCCTGCTGACCAACAATCCCAAGAAGATTTACGGACTGGAAGGGTATGGCCTGAGCATTGTGGAAGAGATTCCCATCCGCATCGAGCCCGGCGAGCACAATCGCGATTACCTGCACGCGAAAAAGACGAAGATGGGACATAGGCTCTGAAAAGCCGCTCGATCGTAAAGGTGCCGGTGTTCGCGCTTGCCTGTTCCAACGTCGCGAGGCTTTAACAAGGCGTCCATTCCGCATGATCCTCGAAATAGCAATACTGGACGTCCGCCCGGGTCAGGAACCGGCGTTCGAAAATGATTTCAGCAGGGCATCGCAGTACATCAGCAGCATCCCAGGATATGTTTCGCACGAGCTACATCGCTGCATTGAGAAGCCGCGCCGTTACATTCTGCTCGCGAGATGGACGCATCTCGAGGCGCATACCGAAGGGTTTCGCGGCTCGCCGCAATATTCAGAGTGGAAGCGGATGTTGCATCACTACTACGACCCGTTTCCGATAGTGGAGCACTACACGAGCGTCTACACCCAAACGGCCCAGCCAGCCGGGAGCCCTGAAGGGACCGCGGTACCTGATCCATTGCGACCAGGCGACTAAAAATGAGGCGGATTCGTGGGGCACAATCAAGATTACCTGCACGCGAAAAAGACGAAGCTGGGGCACAAGCTGTGACTCATGCAATGTGCAGCCGGTAGAGCCAGTCGTTGAGTCCAAAGAAAACGTTCTCGAACGCGTTGATTCCCAGGCCGTAATTCGCGATGACAAAAAAGAGCAGGGCTGCCATGAGCTGTGCCGTCAGCACGACCGACACCGGATGGGAAAAATGCAGGTACACGGCATAGGCGATCATGAGCCGACCGATGATGATCAGATAGGCAATGATCCAGGCCGCGGATAACAGATAGTCGACGAGCGTTACATTGGGGTTGATGAACCGGTTGGGTTCGGACAATATCGCGGGGCTGCACAGAAGGGCTACAAACGCGATCGTCAGTTGCACGTCGGCGCAATAGATCACGCACCTCAAAACATGGACGGTGCGAATGCGGGCCCGCGACATGCTGATTTGAAAGACCAATAGCGCCGCCAGCGTGAGCCAGGGCCATAACATCATGACAAACGTAAAAATGGCCAGCCCGCGCAGCGCTATATTGGAAATCAGGCAATTGATCCATTGGTTCCATAGAGCGATGAGCGGGCCCAGGTTCGCCTGGTGTGGGGTGTTTGCGGCCCACCGGAAAGTCGGCGGGAACGTATATTCAACAACCAGCGTGAGGGCGACATTGACCAGCAGCAGCGAGCCAAATGTGAGTATCCAATATCGAATCAAGCGCCGCGGCGCCGGTTCATGGCTGGGGCGCACCGAGCTCCAGAACGCCAGCGGGCGCCAGCCGGCTGAAATAGTTTGCCAGAACGATCTGTATTCGCGCTTCGGATGATGCTCGAACAAAAACGGATGAACCCATTTTTCGCGGTTTACAAGCTCATCCCATTCATATCGGCACCCGCATTCCGGGCATCGCGGCTCCGCCAGGCCGCGCATGTTGTACGAACAGAGTGGGCACAGAACATCGCGATCCAGATGTTCCCAATCCGGCGGTGCAGGGGAAGGCGGGGCTGCGGTGTCGGCAGGATGCTCACTCACGCGCCTGGATAGTATAACCGGAATGCATTCGCCGAAATAAAAACGAGGCGGATTCCGTGGGTGGAACCCGCCTCGGCGGCGACCGTGGGTGGAACGCCGTTATTCCATCTGATATTTCATCTCCACCTGCGGACCGACGATGCGCACCGTCATGTCGCGCGCGATTTGTGAAAACATCGGATCGGCGGTGGCGCTGCCCCAGGCGAGGGCGAACTGCTCGAGCTGTGTTTCCGCGTGCATTTTTTCGCTGACGCCCAGGACGACCTCATTCGCCTTCAGATCGCGCGCCGCCGTCGCGATGGCGAAGAGCGGATTATTGGTCGGCAGCACGACCGGATAGACCTGCTTGCCGACCTTCTCGGCGACGGAGACGATTTTTGTCAGCAGCTCGCGGTCGCCATCATCGACGCTGGTTTCGCGATCGGTGACGCCCAGCGTGCGTGCCGGCAGCACCTTGCAGGTGACGACCACAATGTCGCGCTGATCGGTGTCCACCTCCTGGAGGATTTTTTGCAGGACGGGCAGGCTGCGCGGCCCGCGCGCGGCGACCAGCACCGGCTTGGGATGCTTCAGTCCCAGCGCCTCGATCGTCACGCCGTCGCTGCTGCGCTCGTTGAATTGCTCAAGGTGCTCGTGTTTGCCGCCGTGCCGCCGGTGCGAAATCCGCTCGACGATGATGAAAGCGCACAGGAAAATCAGCGTGAAACCGACGCCCCAGATGGTGGCGGTTTTTTTCGTCGCCAGGTTGATCGCCGCCGTGCTGAAGAGGATGAGAAAAACGGTGAGGATGCCGATGGGCAGGTCGATCCGCTTGCGGTGATAATCGATGGCCATGTTCAACGGCACGCGGTAGAGGCGCGGCGAGCGGTCCTTGAAGCGCAGCACCGTCATCGACATGGTCATGAAGACGAACGACCAGATGACACCAAAGGCGTATGCTTCGCCCAGCGTGTCGACGTCGCCGGCGCTGGCGATGATGACGACCAGTTGCAGGACGGCGACGACGTTGATCAGCCGGTGCGTCGTGCCAAAGCGCACGTGCGGATGCTGGAACCAGGGCGTGAGCACGCCGTCCTCGGCCAGACGGTTCATCACACCGTTGGAGCCGACCATGCTGGTATTGACGGCGCCGGCCAGGATGAGGAAACCGACGACCACGACGAAGCATTCCATGAAGATTTTGATCGACGCCGGCCCGGCCAGGTATTGCACCAGGCCGTTGATCAGGTTGTCGCGGTATCCACCATCGTCGCGCTGCACATGGTGGCTTGAATCGAGGAAGACGGTTTCGTCGGTGGTTTGCACCTGCTCGTCGCCGCGGTCGTCGGTCCAGCGGCGCAGGCGATATCCCCAGTCATGCGGGTGGGTCGCATCGTGCTTGCGCAGGTAATCCACCTCGGCCCAGGTGTGATCGCGCGATTGCGGCGTGACCGCCGTATCGTTGGCGACAACCTGCGTGATCACCCGCTTGCCGTCGGGGATGATGAAAATCGCCAGGAAGCTGATCAGGCTCGTCAGCAACATGGAATACATGAAGATCACAAAGCCGGCGCGCAGCAGATTTTTAAGCTTGGGCGCCTCGATTTCGCGGTTGACCTGCGCCAGCGATTCCTCGCCGCTCATCGCCAGCAGTGTGTGGCCGAAGGCAACCAGGATGCCCAGGGCGCCCAGGATGCGCGGGAACGGTTCCAGCCAGCCCTTGGACGATTCGTTCCCGCCGCCGACGGCCGAATCGGTGAAGACGGGGTGCAGCGGCGGCAGGGAAATCGTTTGATGTCTCAGGAAAAGGGTCAGCGCGCTCCACGCGATGATCAGCACGCCCATCACCGTGGTCAGCTGCATGATGCGCAGCGCCTTGTCGCTGGATTCATGGATGCCGATGATGTTCACGCGCCAGAAATAAAAAGTGACACCCACCGCCAGCGCCACGGACAGCCAGTTGCCGACCACCTGTACCATCGGCGTGTTGGGCACAATCGGGGAATGGCCGAAGTGGTGCAGGATGAGGTTGGCCATGTCGATGAACAACCCGACGAGATAATGTCCGGCGGCGACGGCGGAGATGGGCCCGGTGAGGATGTAATCGAACATCAGCGCGCTGACGGAGAGCTTGGCCAGCCCACCACCGATGGCGTCCTTGACTACGCGGTAAACGCCGCCGCGGGTGAACATCGTGCAGCTTTCGACATAGACGGAGCGGACCGCGTAGCTGAAGAGCATGACGCCGAAGATGAACCACGGCGCCGCTTTGCCGATGGCCTGCTCGCTGATGCCGCCGATGTAGTAGGCGGTGCTGGCCAGATCGCACAGCACGATGGCGGCGGCGCGCCAGAAGCTGATGAACGCCAGCGCCACGCTGCTGACCACCAGCACGTTGACCATGCGTGGCGACCGCGTATCGGGAAGCTGGGCGACATCAAATTGTGCCTGTGGAACCGTTGCCATCGAAACAGAGACTCCAAAATAAATCCCCGGCATGGCCACTTCAGTGGCCATGTTCGCGGATCAAAAGCCCGAATAGAAAAAAGGGTGGAACGCTGCAAAGTCAGTGAGCGGCCCGGCCGGCCGCATGCACCCACAAGCGTAAATTCCCTTTCACATGCCGACGAGGTTAGCTGACGGGCTGGACGTTGAAAGTCGTCCTCGGCCACAAGGACCGATTCGCCCCTGTCAATTGAATGGACCCCCGGCCAGCTTGGACGAAAGCATCCGAACCACTCGGAGCCGCTGCTTCCGACCGGGAAAATTCACCCAACCAACTGCGCGAGGCACTCGCCCCGCGATGGGTTCCCCGCGCCCCGAATTGCCTCCGGGGCTTAGGCGGCGTTGAACAGACGCAGGAGGATAGAATGGCCCCACCGCTTGTCAAGCGATTATTGGACCACCGGCAAAGTGTCGCCCCGGCATGCAGACTTAAGTCCGCATGCCACGAAAACTTACGACGCGGTCAGCATCGTCCAACCGGCGAACAGGCACAGGCCCAGCGTCAGCGCCAGGTACAGCCGCGCCATCGACCGGTCGAAGCGCGCGGTGCGGGCGGGATGCTCGCTCAGCTCCTGCACGAAGCGCATCCGCCGGGCGATGCTGCCGTGGCACCAGCTGCGCGCGGCGATGGGAATGTTGTTGACGCTGGCGACGCGCTCCAGGGCCGAGCAGAAGATCTGCGCCCCGCGTCGCCCGACGTGCGATTTTTCGTCGGCGCGCAGCGCGGGTCCGGGCTGCTCGAACGCGCCGGTCAGCGCCGCCGCCAGATTCTGCATCGTCCGCGCGGCGAAGACATCCGCCTGCCGCTCAAAGCGCCGGCTGATGTATCCGAACACCACCGTGAAAACCCCCAGCCCCCCGGCCAGCAGCATCGACATTTGCAGCGGCTCGGGCAGCCAGATGCGCTGGTGCAGCTTCACCAGCGCATCGACGGCCAGTTGCCCCGGTCCGGCGAACGCCAGCAGCATCGCCGCCATCGTCAGCAGCAGCCACCACAGGTGACGATGCTTCACATGCCCGACCTCGTGCGCGAACACCGCCTCGATCTGCTGATCGCTCATCGTTTCCAGCAGCAGATCGCTCAACAGGATGTAACGCACCTGCGGGATGAATCCCATGACAGCGGCGTTGCCCATCTGGTGCCGCGTGCGCCAGGTGAGCACCTTGCGGAATCCGATGCGATTTTGCCGGCAAGTCCATTCCAGGCGACGGCGCAGCGGGCAGTCCGGCATCGCTTCGGTCTGCAAAACCCGCCGCAGAATTTCGGGGCCCAGCACCAGGATCAACACGAACGACGGCAGCGAAATGACGCCTTCCATCCACGTCTGACGATGACGCAGCCAATCGATCTGATTGAGCAGCGGCGGCAGCGCGATCGACAGCACGTCGCGCAGCAGGATCAGCAGCAGCGCCGGCGCGATGGCGAACAATAACTGCAGCCGCAGGTTGACACCGACGTACGCCCAGAATCCCGGCGGGGGATGCGTGGGCAATCCCTGCTCCAGCTGGATCACCAGATTATGTTCGCGCAGCGCCTGGTCGGCGGGGAACTGGGCCCACCATAAGCTCATCCACGCCAGCAACGCGGGCAGTGAGCCCAGGATCAGGCCGGGCCCATCCAGGTGGAAACGATCCAGCGGCGTGTGCGCCAGCGCGCCCTGCACCATCGCCTTCCAGCCGAGGACAAAGACCGCGACGCCGAACCAGACCGGCACGATCAACCGCGCCGCGCCGATCGCCAGATTAAATCGGTGCAGCCGACGCTTCAGCGATTCCAGGTGCGCGCGGCGCGCCAGGGCGATGGCCCACCAGTGCAGCAGCAGGGCCAACAGAATATAGAAGCCCAGGAACAATCCGATGCTCGCCGCCGGTCCGAAAATGCCCGCACCCAGCTGCGGGGTGCAGATCCAGATCACGAAGATGACCAGCGGCAGAAATCGGGTCATGGCCTGACTATATCGGCTTTGCGGATGGGCGCGGTTATTCATCCGCGGGCTGATTGATGGCCGGTGCGCCGGCGTATTCGGCGGCACTGAGGCCGGCGACCACACCGACGGCGACCAGCAGCGGCACGAGCCGCGCCGCCAGCCGCCAGCCGGGGCGGGCATTGCGGATTCCCGGCAGATCGCCCGCAAAGGCCAGGAGCGGCGCCGCCAGCAGAATCACAGTGCGCACTTGCTGAGCCGGGGAAAACGTGTCATCGCTGTAAAAATACGCATGTGCGACAAGGCCAAGAAGCAGCAGGACGATGGCGCTGGCGCCGCCACCGGCCAACGTGATGCGCCGCCGCCAGATGCTTATCGCCGCCGCGGCGGCGCACATGATGGCGAGCGTTCCGGCCAGCTCGCCCGATCGGATGATGTGCCAGGTCACCAGCACCACCGCCCAGCCGGCGCAGACGATGCCAAGGACGAGTGGAACCGTCGGCCCGGGCGCGGATCGGGCCAGTTGCTGCATCGCCAGCCAACTCACCAGCGCCACCGCCGTGGCCGCGTCGATCCAGGTTTCGGCGTCAAAATCGGAGATCAGACGCGGCACCTGCGGGGCGAGGATGGAGCGCATGAACAGACGACAGATCAGGATCAACAGCAACGCCGCCAGCCACCACGATGGGCGCAGCAGGTCCTGCAAAAATGCCAGCACGCCCAGGGCAATGGCGAAATAAAAAATCAGGAAGACGGCGTTGCCGTTGCCCGGTGGCCACGGCGGGTGGGTCTGCTCGATGGCTGGAAACGCCACCGCCAGCCCCGCGGCGATCAGTGGGCCGGCGATCCATCGTCCATTACAAAGACTCGCGCCGCGCCACGCCCGCCAAGCCAGAATCAGACCCGCGGCGACGAGAATCGCCGGCAGCGCGAATCCGAAAAATGCCATGGCCGCGGTGAGCTGCATCGAAGCTGCCTGAGCGCCCGGGATTACTTGAGTGCTTCGAGCGCGACGATGATGCGCACTTCATCACCGATGACCGGCGGCGGGTCGGCGGAAACGCCGAAATCGCTGCGCTTGATCGTGAAGGTCGTCTGAAAGCCGGTGTGCTGGTGGCCCATCGCGTTGCCGGAGCCAGTCATTTCCATGCTGACGGTGATCGATTTGGTGACGCCCTTGAGCGTCAGATCGCCGGTGACGTCCATTGTGGTGTCCCCCGATTTTTTAACGGAGGTGCTTTTGAACGTCATGTTCGGAAACTGCTTGACGTTGAAAAAGTCCGGGCCCTTGAGGTCCTTGTCGCGATTTTTGTTGCGCGTGTCGAGGCTGTCAACGTCGACCTGCACATCGAAGGAGCTGGCCTCGGGATTCGCCGGATCATAGGTGATTTGCCCGCTCGGCCCGGCGAAGGTGCCGTAGACATAACCGGCGCCAAGATGATGCACGCTGAATACGACAAACGAGTGCATCGGATCAACCTTCAGATCATCCGCGGAAGCACTCGAAGCGGCGGTTGCCAATACGGCGGCGGTGATGAGCACGGCCCACGAAGCCAAAACGTTGCGAGTCATAACCTGCTCCTTGTGAATGAGACAAACGATATACAGGCGCCAGACGCCGATCCACGAAAGTCCAATAACTCCTCAACTTTACCGCACTTTGCAAAATACCCAAATTACCAAAAGTGAGGCTCGTGACGGTCCGATTCACATAAATGATGCATTGAGGAGACGAGCCATGATCAAGTCCAACCCGTTCAAGCCACCGATCAAGCCCGAGCCCAGCGGCGCCGAGCGGCGCAAGCATCGCCGCCATGATCTGGAGCCGCAGGAAATTCCCATCGACCGCTGGGAAGGCGGTCGACGCAGCGGAAAGAATTTCGGCAAGATCGTCGATCTGTCGGCCGGCGGGGTTCGCATCCGCACACAGCAGGGAAACCTGCAGCCGGATCATCAGATTCGCGTGCGCCTGGAGCTGCCGGCGTACGCGGGAATCAGCCCGTTCATCAGCTCGCAGGACAGCGCGCTGGCGCCCAAGAATGAATGGGTTGGCTGGATGACCGTGAATCGCGTCGTGCCGGTGGAGAATAATCAATACGACATCGCCGGCCGGCTGGTCGACATGGACGAGATGGATCGCGGCATGCTGGGCCTGTACCTGTCCACGCAACCGCTGGCCGCGTGAGCGGCGGCGCAAGAGCGAATCACAACCCCGCCGGCCCCGGGCCCTTAACCTTTCCAGCCCGTGGGCCGGCCCCATTTGGGATCGACTTCGCTGACTATCCGGCGGTTGAATTGCAAATCACCGACCGACAATCATCATCGTGAAGCTGTCAGGAATCGGCGGCACTCGCCGCGCGCGGCCACCACCGCCCGCCGCGCCGCCAGGTGCGCCGCCAGGGGCCGCCTGAGCCTGCGGGGGCGATGGATTTGTCGCAGCGTCGGCCGGCGAGCCGTACAGAAAACCGGCGACGTAAACCTGGTTTTTCCCGATATCGACGCTGCACGAACGGGCGCGGGGCAGCGTCGGTACGTTTTGCTCAACCACAATTTTGTCTGGACTATCCTCATGGACAACCGTGAGGGTGCCGTCGCTCCCATTGGCGCTAAACGCTTCCAAAGTGCTGGGATTGAACCCACCCGAATCGGCGCCGGCGCCGCAGGTCAGCGATGCCACCACCGCACCGGTGTCGGTATTCAGCACGACGATGCGCCCGTTTCCGCCGCACATCGAAAACAGGCGATGATTTTTGGCGTCCAGGCCGATTCCCGTGGGGCGTTCACCGTCGCCCAGCTTCCAGTGATCGGTGACCTTCAAAGTTGATTCATTCACCACGGCGACCTGGCTGTCGCCTTCGAGATTGCAGAACAGGTGCGTGCCATCGCTGGCGCAGCCTTCAATTCCCTCGCCGACGGAATCCACCGTCCCGACGACGCTGTTATCCGCCGCGTTGATGACGGTGATATTGGGCGCCTGATGGCTTGCGACATAGACGCGTTCAGACGCGGGATCGAATGAGATTCCGTCCGGCCTGCCCTGCACGGGAATGCTGGCAATCTGCTTGACGGTTGCGGTATCAAAAACCGTGATCGCGCCGCGGCCGCTGATGAAGCCGTGCCCATTTTTCGGATCGATGACGACGCCGTGCTCGCCCGCTACACCGGGAATCTGGCCAACCTCGGTGAGCGCATCGGCGTCATAAGCGACCATGTGATCGCCGCGCGGGACGTACAAGCGGCGCGCCGCCGGATCGACGGTGATGTAATCCATCCCGCCTGGCCCGCCGACTTTTTCTGATTTGACGATTTTGTAGGGTCCGGCCGCGTCATCGGCCATTGCCGCACCCAGGGAAAGGCCGATGATTGCCGTTATCAACCCGATTCGAATTTTCATGTTGTGATCTCCTTCAAGTGAAGTGCCCGAGCGTGGAACGCCAGGGCCGCGGGAAGCTGCGCTTCCCAGTAATCCCAGTTATGTCCACCGGGGAATTCCTCGTATTCATGGGGAATTTTCAACTGCTCCAGCGCCCGATGGTATTCACGGTTGTCGGCCAGCAGGTGATCGTCCACCCCGCAGTCGATGCGCAGGCGCGGAAGATTCCCCGCGTCCCTGGCAGCGGTCGCCAGGCGGATCAGGTCATGCTCGCCGCCGCGCGGATGATGTCCGAAAATCTGCTCCGCTTCGGGAAACCGATTCGGCGGCGTTTCCCGGCTGCCGGACATCAATCCACCGCTGTGCGCGTTGGCCGAGAAAAAAAAGTCGGAATATCCCAGGGCAATGCGCAGCGCTCCGTAAGCTCCCATGGATTGCCCCCCGATGCACCGTCCATCGCGCTGCGGCCGAGCCGGAAAATTCCGCTCGATCATCGCCGGCAATTCCTCGCCAATGTATTTCGCATACGCCCGCCCGCCATGGTGATTCGTATAGAAACCCCGGAACCCATCCGGCATAACGACAATCAATGGCCACCGCGCCGCATACACCTCCACCCGCGTGCGCCGCTGCCAGATCGTGTAATCATCGCTCAGCCCGTGCAGCAGGTAATACGTCGCAAACGGCGGCGACCCGGCATCCGGCAAAATCACCAGCGTGCCAACCTGCTTCTCCAGCACGTTGCTGAACCATCGGAATTCGCAAAGAGCCATATTTTCAACCGCAAGAAACACCAAGCCCAATCATGGCGTGAGAAGATTGGGATGTCGAGGGCTTTTGGATTCTGGTATGATATGTTTCCAGTATGGCGATTCGTGACACTGGCGACCGCAACCATCAGGGGCAGCACGCCAGCCGGGCCCTCGCGACGAAACTGCTCCGTGGCATAAATAGCGGCAAGCCCGTCCCATTCAATCACGGACATTTCCGCCGCAAAAAAGCACTGCTGGCCAAGCGCATGGGCCGCGCCCCCAAGCCTTCATGAGAACCGTGTATGGACTGCGTATATATCCCGCGGCCGACGCCGACGTGGATGTTCCTGCCGCATTCATCGCTAGAAATAACTTCGATGCCGCGATGCGTTTTTATGATGCTGTCGACCAGACTTATCGCCAAGTCCGCGATCATCCCACGCGATGGCCACGCTACGAAATCGATCATCCACGATTGAGAAACCTGCGCAAACGGGGGGTTTCCGGCTTCCGAAACTATTTGGTGTTCTACGTTATTGAATCCAAAATCGTGAGTGTCATCCGTGTATTGCACGCTGCACGCGACATCCCATTGCGCCTCATCGAGAATTCATAGGGAATTGAAGAAGTTGTGCCGTGAATCGCGACCTTCAATTCCATAGAATCCAGACACGCATGCGAATCGCCCTGGCTCAGATCAACCCCACCGTCGGCGACTTGGCGGGCAATTGCCGCAAGGCGATCGACTTCATCGGCCGCGCCAAGGCGGCGGGGGCAAAGCTCGTCATTTTTCCGGAATTGTCCGTCATCGGCTATCCGCCCAAGGACCTGCTGCTCAAGCCGCAGTTCGTCCAGGATAATCTGCGCGCCGTGCGCCTCATCGCCTCGCGCGTCAGCGGGATCGACGCGGTGGTGGGTTATGCCCAGCCTAATTCCGATCCGGTGGGCCGCCCGCTGCACAACGCGGTGGCGCTGCTGCGCGAGGGGGAGATTGTCAGCCGGCATTTCAAGACGCTGTTGCCCACCTACGACGTGTTCGACGAGAGCCGGTATTTCGAGCCCGGGCCGCTGCACGAGCGCGGCAACCTCGTGCAGATCGGCGCGCTGGTCGCCGGCTTATCCATCTGCGAGGACCTGTGGAACGATGAGAAGATGATCCCCCGGCGGCTGTATCACCAGAACCCCATCGCCGATCTGCACCACGCCGGCGCGCAGCTCATGATCAACACCAGTGCCAGCCCGTTCGTGCTGGGCAAGCACGATTTCCGATTGAAGCTGTTCTCCTCGCAGGTCCGCCAGTACGGCCAGCCGCTGGTGTACGTGAACCAGGTGGGCGGGAATGACGAGCTGGTATTCGACGGCAACAGCGTGGCGTTCGACGGCGCCGGCAACGTCATCGCGCAGGCCAAAGATTTCGAGGAAGACCTGCTCGTGGTGGATATCCCGCTGCCCGACAGTGGCGAAAAAATCGCTCCCGGGCCATTGAACGTCCCCAGCGCGGGGATCGAATCAATATACAAAGCCCTAGTCCTGGGCCTGCGCGATTACGTGCGCAAATGCGGATTCGCCAGCGTGGTGCTGGGACTATCCGGCGGGATTGATTCGGCCCTGACTGCCGCCCTGGCCGTCGCCGCGCTGGGGCCGGAGAAGGTCACCGGCATCGCCATGCCCGGGCGATTCAGCTCCGATCATTCCATCGCGGATGCCAGGCAACTGGCGCAGAACCTGGGCATCGCGTTTCACGTCGTGCCGATCGGGCCGGTGCACGCCGCATATGAGCAGACGCTGGGCCCCGCGTTCGCTGGCATGCCGCCCGATGTCACCGAGGAAAACCTGCAGGCCCGCGTGCGCGGCGGGCTGCTCATGGCGTTCAGCAACAAGTGCAATCACCTGCTGCTGAGCACCGGCAACAAGAGCGAGCTGGCCGTTGGATATTGCACGCTGTACGGCGACATGTGCGGCGGGCTGGCGGTCATCAGCGACGTGCCCAAGACCACCGTGTGGGAATTGGCCAGGTGGATCAACCAGCGCGCCGGCCGCCCGCTCATCCCCACCAGCAGCATCGACAAAATCCCCAGCGCCGAGCTTCGGCCCAATCAGACCGACCAGGATTCGCTGCCGCCGTACCCGCTGCTGGATGCGATTTTGTTCCGATATGTCGAGGAGGAGAAGAGCGCCGCCCAGATCATCGCCGAGGGATTCGACGAGCCGACGGTGTTGCGCGTGATCAAGCTGATCGATCGCAGCGAATACAAGCGGCGGCAGGCGGCGCCGGGGATTAAGGTCACCAGCCGCGCCTTTGGCTTTGGCCGGCGCATGCCCATCGCGCAGAATTATCAGCAGGTGGTTGTCGACCCAAAGATAGAGCCTAGTGCTTGCGAATAACCAGCACGTACGTGAGGATCGCCAGGGCATTGATCATCGTGATGATCGCCACCGGTCCGAGGATTTGCCGCACCTTCGCGGGGCACTTATCCAGCGGCGCGCTCAGCCATTCCAGCGGTTTCAAGTAAGCCGGGAGGGGGGCCAACTGAATATTCGACGGGAGGTTCAGCGCCTCAAGATTCATCATGATGGGCGGCTCGTCCAGGGCCAAGGCCGAGCCGTCGGTAGCCTGGAACCCCGCCGCCTCCAGCAGCGCCGAGCGCTCCTGCCCGTGCGGCGCGACTTCAGAGATGGGATCCTGCGAATCACCCTCGGGTGAAGCGGTGGTCGCGGTGGCGCAATCGAATCCCGCCGCTTCAAGCAACGCGGCGCGCTCCGGGCCCTGTGTGAGTGGTTCGATTTTGCTGTCCGCGGCGGGCTGCGGCGCTGGCGTGCTCGCTGGCGCCGCGGGATTCTGCAGCTCGGTGAACAATTCGTCCAGCTGAGCGCTCATCGATTGCTCGGCCACCTCCGGCGGTGGCGCGACCTCGCCAACCGGCGGCGCGGAGGGCGCGGACTCGCCCTGACTATCCGCCAGCAGCCGGTCCACTTCCTTGCCGGCCATCTGCGATAACAGATCGTCCGTTTCGGCGAGCGTTTCGGTCATGTCATCGAGGGAATCGAAGGGATTGGCGGTGGCCTGCGCCATGATGACTCCTTTGGCAGCAGCAAAAGGCGATGGACCACCCCTTGCCGCACATCCATGTGCTACTTCGGACAGGTCGCGACACAGCATAACCTGCCCACCCCACGATCGCAATGCGTGCTTGCCCAGCTTATCGGCAGGTCTGATAATTCGCCCCGAAATGCGCAGAGTGTATTTGCCTGATTTATCCATCGGCCAGGTCGAGCTGCCCGGCGAACAGGCCCATCATTTGCGCAACGTTCTGCGCGCGGAACTTGGCCAGCAGATCGAGCTGTTCGATGGCCGGGGGATGATGGCCGTGGGGCATCTCGTGCAGATCGACGCCGGTCGCGTCGCCGTCCGCATCGATCAGATCCACGCCGCGCCCGCGCGAGGAATACATCTGACCGTCGCCGCCGCGCTGCCCAAGGGCCCGCGGGCGGACTGGATGATCGAGAAGCTGTGCGAGATCGGCGTCGACGGATTCGTGCCCCTGATCACCCAGCGCGGCGTCGTCGTGCCGGCGGGATCGAAGAAACAGGATCGCTGGAAGCGCCTGGCCGCGCAGGCCGCACGCCAGGCGGGGCGCAGCGATGTCATGGCCATCGAAGCGCCTGCGGAGTTGGCGCCGCTGCTGGCCGCCGCGGACACGGAGCGCTGGTACCTGTCGCCCGATGCGGTGGACTCGATGCTCCAATTGACGGCGTCGCTGGGGCGGAAACTGATGCTGCTGATCGGCCCGGAAGGGGGATGGACCGCGGCGGAGATCCGCGCCCTGGACGCCGCCGGCGCCCGGGGCGTGCGCCTGACGCAAACGGTGTTGCGCGTGGAGACGGCGGCGGTGCTCGCGGCGGGCATCGTGCAAACGGCCTTGACGCCGTCGCCCCCGCCCGCGACCATCGATCCACACAGCACCAAAAATCCCGCGTGAGCCAATATCCGTTCAATCCCTCCCCTTATCAGCCACCGACGCCGAACTACAGCGCGTGGCCCGCGATGCTCGACCCGCGCCGCCCCGCGCGGATCGCGGCGATTTTCCAATTCATCCTGGGCGCGATCCTGGTGCTGCCCTCCACCTGCGCGGGCGCCGTCATGCTCGTGGGACGCCCGCAGGTGTCGGAGATTTTTCGCGCGCAACTGGCCAACATGCAGCTGCCGCCCGATACCACCGTCGATCAGCTGATCCAGGGAATGCTCCTCCTGACCGTCATCGCCGTCGTCGTCGGACTGCTGCTGATCGTGCTGGCATTTTTTGTCCGCCGCGGCAGCAGAACGGCCGCGATTTTTTCCATGACGCTCGCCGGCATCGTTGCCCTGGGCATGCTGATCACGCTGCTCAATGGCCTGCGGCAGTTGGCGGCCAACCCTTCGGGCCAGGGAATCGCGGCCGTGCTGATGATGGGCGTCGGCCTGGCGCTGGCGGGCACGACGATCGCCAGGCTGGTCGTGGTCCTGCGTTCGCGAGTGGATCTGGGCGCGCTGGCGGCGCAGCAGGCGCAGTACTGGGCGATGATGCAGCAGCAGGGTGGATATGGCTACGGCTATCCGCCGCCGCCACCGGCCGGCGCCGCCCCGATCGCGCCGCCCCCGCCCGGCGGTCCGCAAAATCCCCCGCCGCCGGCGCCGCCCGTGTAGCCGGCGAGCATGCCGTTATTCTAACTTCAGCGATCGTGAGAAATAATCCTGTTTCATCGCCGCCTTGGCCAGTTGCAGCGTCTCCTCCGCCAGTACATTGGCTCGCCGCGTGCCAGTACGCAGGATGTCCAGCACGTCATCGGGCCGCGCCTCGTATTGGCGGCGGCGCGTGCGGATCGGGGCGATGATCGTTTCCAGCACATCGACCAGGCGCTTTTTGATCTCCACGTCCCCGACCTTGCCGGCCCGGTACGCATCCTTCTGCTGCGCGACCCACGCCTGGTCGGGGTTGAACGTGTCATGAAAAATCCACAGCGGGTTATTCTCGACCGTACCGGGATCGGTGACGCGGATGCGGCGCGGATCGGTGTACATCCCCATCACCTTTTTGCGCACGGTGTCGGCATCATCGGAGAGGAGGATGGCGTTGTTGAGCGACTTGCTCATTTTTTGCAGCTCACCGCCGGGCCCCGGCCCGCCGGTGCCGACCAGTCTGCGCACGCGCCCCAGCTTGGGCTGGATGATGGGGAACAGCCCGCCGCGGGCGAGGTAATCCTGGTCCTCGGTTTGCGGATCGACGCCGCAATAAATCTGGTTGAAGCGCCGCGCGATTTCGCGGGACAGTTCCAGGTGCGGCAACTGATCCTCGCCCACCGGGACCAGCGCCGGGCGAAACGCCAGGATGTCGGCGCACTGGCCCACGGTGTACAGCGGGAACCCGAACGGATAATTGTCGCCCAATCCCTTGTCGCGAATTTCGTCCTTCAGCGTCGGGTTGCGCAGCACGCGATTGAACGGGACGAGCATGGAGAAGAAGAACGTCAGCTCGTCGATGGCCGGTACTTCGCTCTGGATGAACATGGTGCTTTTGGCCGGATCGATTCCCGCGGCGAGGTAATCGGTGGCGATGTCGAAGACCGACTGGCGGATTTCCTCCGGCTGCTCGGCGCGCGTGGTGAAGGCGTGCTTGTTGGCGATGATGAAATAGCAATCGTACTGGTCCTGCATGGCCAGTCGATTTTCCACGCTGCCGACCCAGTGGCCCAGATGCAGTTTTCCCGTCGGGGTGTCGCCGGTGAGGATGCGCTGCTTGGATGCCATGAACGAGGTTATACCCGTGCCTGCCTAACTCAGCACAGTGTAGTGCCGTGGCCATGCAGCTTTTGTCTCTTTGCACGATCTGTCGCTGAAATGGTTGCACGCAGCGTTGCGCGGACGCGGCACACCTGCGTGCGGATTCTCCCCTTGGAGATTCCCATGCTGGCGGCGATGACAGCGTAGCTGGTGCCCGAGGCCAAGTTATTCAATACGGCCCAATCTGCCAAGAGCACTTTCGATCGACAGACCTGCAGCAGATCGTTGTGCTCGGCCGCCGCGAGCGGATTTCGGAAACGACCTGGTCTCTTACGGTCCACTTCAGGGGCGACGGAGCCGAGAACGCGATTCCGATTGCGGTACTTCCGCCGACGGTTACGAAGCAGGCTCGAGAATCGCCGTCTGACCTCCTTTGAACCGGGTGTGTTCGGCCTAAAGTCTTTCAGCAAATCCGTCAGCGCCTCGTCATTTGCCAAGGCGTCCGCGTCTACGTGATTCTGATTCTGGATGGATCGTTGGAGGCGTTCAAACGCCCACCAACCCGATGAGGGTGTAACATCGATCATTTGAGCTCCATGGTTGTTGCGAGCCGATGTGACTCGCTGAGGCCCATTTAAAAACCGAGCTTTCCGGCATCGAAGCCTTGTCCTCATCCAAGACGCTGTGCCTGGAGGAAGACAAATCTCTGGCTTCGCCTGCCGACGCTCGATCCATAATCTACGCGGAGGTCAACTGGGTTTCAAGATTTAGCGACCACTGACGTCGAAGTTTGTCAAAGACGGTCTGGAGTTCGTCATTAGCCGTGACCATCTCGCTTTGCGTGCGGCCTAGCGACAGCAGCACGAGCTGCAAGCGCACGAGCAACTGCGAACACTCCTCAACGACCGTTGCGTCGAAACTCTCCTCATCGCCCTCGCCGGCCTTAGTCGCCTCCGCCACGCGTTTCGACACGGTTGCCAGCGGCTTGTAGAGCCGGTTATAAAACGCGTGGGCGGTGTTAATGGTAAGGATGACCTTCCCAAGCTTAAAATCCACACGATAAAAGGCCGAGTCTTCATCGTGCTTGTTCGCTGTTACAAACGTTGATGATTTCACCCGCTCGAATGCCTGCTCATCCGTTTCGCCATCACGCTTTAACCCGATGGCCAGCAATTTAAGGCTCTCGTCAAGCTGCTTCCGCTCGTCCTCCGTACTGGTCGGCGGCTTCGGGAGCAGCGTTGACTGTATCGGCTCGGTTTCGTTCGCCCGCTGTTCGGCGGCGGTGACCGACGATTGGCTGTCTCGGGCGGCCTCCTCAGACCAGTGTTGGTCGACCGCGCGCCTAACCTCGCGAAGGTCGCTCAAAATTTTCTCGCGAATTAGATCTTGCACATAGCTCTTCGGTCTTACCCCCTGTTTGTTCATGGCGACCCCGAACGCTTCGTCCAGGTCGCCGTGAAAATCGACTTCGATTCGCCACCATGAATCACGTGTGCTCCGCTTGCCGACGATGCCTTCCATCATCTTGAAGTCGACCTCGCGGTCGCCCCGCATGAAGCTGATGCCACTGAAGTCGAAGACCTTCAGGTCATTCTTCAGGACCTTTCGGGGTAGTTTGCTCCAGTCCGAAATCGGGAGGAAGTACAGGCGAGCCGTCGCGGTGCGTTTCTCCTCCGAGCCTTCGGTAACCGGAATTTCGATGTCCCATTGATTCACCAGGCGACTGCTTTTTTCGCGGGCCACCAGTTCCGGAATGCGCGAGTGTCGGGCGTTGTTCATTTGGTAAACAGGGTCGAATGGTTCGACCAAGCGATTGTTAATGTACAACTTTAGACCACTGTGCAGTTGCCGCCGGTAGACCCGCGACATCTCTCGCGTGGCGTGGTCGACGAGCGTCGCTACCTTGCGATGGATTAGGCGGTCGCAGTCCGGCATGAAGACGATCGTGCCATGACTTCCGAGCCGCTTGTTCAGTTCGGAGGCGTCACGGCAAAGAAGCTCCTGCGATTCGTTAGGGTTCTTCGGGTACACCATGGGTGTTGTCAGGGGCAACGTCAGCTCGGCAGGTAGCGCATCGCGAAGTTCGGGGTCGGGTACATAGATAACGTTACTCTTGTCCTGGCCAATCGCATCTACGTCGAGGGTCAGATTGTAGTAAGCGCCGGTTTCCTGCCACGAATAAAGGTCGAGGACCGGAGTGATGCTGAGAGCGGCAGCCTTCATTCCCATCCCGTAGCGACCGAGTCCGTTGCGGTTTTCAAATCGCATTGAACCGCCGAAGGCACTCGCTGCCTTCATGACGTTGGGGTTCATCCCACTGCCGTTGTCCAGCACCAGCACGTGGAAGGAGCGGCCATGCGTCGGACCGGACTCGATAAAGTAGACCCGAATCTCGGTGGCACCTGCCTCGACCGAGTTATCGACGTGTTCACAAATGGCTGAAGTGGTGTTGTTGTAGCCGGTGTCACGCAGTGAATTGACGAGGGTCTGGCCGAGGAAAAGCGGGACGTTAGCCCCGTCCTTGATAATGCGGCTGAGGACGGTTTTGGCCCCCCGAGGAGCTTTTTCACCCCATTGCGGTTCGACGGAACCGAACTCGCTACTTGACGAGTTTTGAACGGAACCCGCATTGGCTGCGGTGGCTTGAATTTCGGACATGACTGACTCCTTCTGATTGTGGCCGGGCGATATGCCGACCGAGGATTTTTTGCCGGAACGCTCCGGCCTCTATTGTTGCTGTACTTGAGATGCTGAAATGTTACAGGCTCTAACGGCCTGTAGCCGTATGGATGAAATGGCCGAGGTCATCAACCCCGGCCATACGAGCCGTTTAACTTCACTCAGGCGGCCGGCTGCAAATTGCTCCACAAAAAGCTGGATGCAACCGTGACGAAAACGGAATAGGCAGACCAGACCGATGCGGCCGCAGCTTTGGCATCGGCGTGGACCTGCTCCGCTGTCATATCACCGGTCCTGTAGTATTCAGCCGGCGCCAGCCTGTACCATCTGCCGTCGCTGGCCTCGATAGTACGCGAGAAGCCCTTCCTCGCCATTGCAGCGTGAAGTTGCTCGTATTCTTCGCTCTCGTGGCCGTCCACTCCGTGAAGCACAACCCGGGTCATGAACATGGACATGGACATATACTACACTCCTGTCTGTGGCTGGACGCTGTGCCAGCCGAGCCTTCGATTGAGCCGATAACGCATCGGCACACTAAAAGTCCTCGTACGTCGACCGCGAGGCCGTTACAAAAAATGATCGTTGGAAACCGGCTGTTCCGTTCGCAGGCGTGAGGAACGCAGAAGAAAATTATCTCGCGAATTCGGTTAGGGCCGCCAATTTGGCTTGCGCCGCTCGCGGAATGCGGCGATGCCCTCGCGGGCCTCGGCGGAGTTGCGCGCTGTCAGATGGTCCGCCAGGGCGCGCTCGATGTCCGCGCGCAGCGGGCGGGGCGACAGCTCATCCAGCAGCCGCTTGGTCCGCGCGATCGCCCCGGGCGCGCCGTCGCAGGCGGCGCGGGCAAGCTGCAGCGTCGATTCGGCCAGATCATTAGTTTTCACGACCTGCTGCACCAGCCCCAGGGATTTCGCGGCGGGTGCATCGATCGTCTGTCCCAGCAGGATCAGGTTGCGGATATCCCGATCGCCCAGTTGCCGCCGCAGCAGGGCCGTCACCAGCCCCGCGACCAGCCCGCGATGCACTTCGGGAAATCCGACGCGTAAATCGTCGGCTGCCACGGCCAGGTCGCACGCGGCCAGCAATCCCGCTCCACCGCCGAACGCGCCGCCCTGCGCCGACGCGATGGTGATCAGCGGCGAGCCGGCCAGGCTTAGATATACCCGCGCCAGGTTCCGCGCCGACTGGCTCGATTTGGATTCATCGCCCGCTTCGTGCAGGTCCAACCCGGCGCAGAAGACCGGGCCGTTGCCGCGGATCACCAGCACGCGCCGCTGCGAGTCCCGCGACGCGGATTCGATGGCATCGGCCAGTTGGGCGGTCAGCTCGATGCTCAAAGCATTCCGTTTGTCGGGGCGATTCAGCGCGATCATGACGATCGCGGGGCTGGGGGACTCGATGTGCAATAACGAATCATTCATTGGGAACGTCCAGCTTCATTTCCAGCAGCGCCTGACCGAGCGTTTTTCCCTGCGCGTCCAGGCGCAGCGAGACGCTGCCGCCGCCGTCCAGCACGTCGCTCAGCACGAAATTGAGGGCGCCCAGGTTCGGCAGTTCATACCGACGGACGTTGCTGGGCCGCAAGTCCTTGAAGAAATCGGCCACCACCGCCGTTGTCAACACGCGTAGCAGCAGTGGGTAATCCGACTGGCGGCGCGCAATCACGCCGATGTTGGCGGCGGCGCCCTTGTCGCCGCTGCGGGCATACGCGATGTCGCCCAGGCGGATCATCATGACTCCATCACGCTTACTGTCCATTGCACTCGATCGCGCGCGATCAGCGTCGGCCAATATCCGAAAACCTCGCGCACCTGCGGGCGGGGGATGTCGGCGTATCCCGTCACGCCCTGCGGCCCGGCGGTAATCAGCGGCGCGATCAAGCGGCGAAATTTCTCCAGCACCTGGCGCCGCGGGTCCGCGACGCTGATGCGCAGCAAGACACGCTGGTCCTCGCCGATGCATTCCACGTTGGCGCGCTGCGGCGGCGATCCCGCTTCGCCGAGTCGTTGGAGCACAATCTCGCCGCATTTGCGGGCCTTGGCTTGTGCGTCGCGCCCGGTGATCGTGATCAATCCGGTCGCGCGAAATCCGGCGCGGTATGTGGCGCTGACTTTGTATGTCGTCGGCGGCGCTTTACCCAGCGCGCCCGAAACGCGCACGCGATCCGTTGCGTCCTCGCGCACGGCCAGTGATAGAAACGAGACGGTCGCATCCGGGCTCAGATACGCCGCGGGATCGCCGATTTCATAAATTAGTTGCTCCTTGATCGTCTGCTCGCTGACCTGTCCGCCGGTGCCGGGCGGCTTGGTGATCACGCACGATCCGTCCTCGTAAACTTCCGCGATGGGGAAGCCGATATGCGCGGGATCGGGGATCGCCAGCCAATCCGTGCTGATCCCGCCGGTGGCCTGCGTGCCGCATTCGATCAGGTGTCCGGCGACCGTAGCGCCGGCGATGCGTGTGTAATCGTCCGATTTCCAGCCGAATTCCGCGATGGCCGGGGCAACGGTGAGGCTCGGATCGGCGACGCGGCCGGTGATGACGATGTCCGCGCCTTGCCGCAATGCCTGGGCGATCGGCTCGGCGCCCAGGTAGGCGTTGGCGGTCACGAGCTGATCGGCGACGGTACTGATCGGCTGGGCCGTTTCCAAATGCGCGAACGCTTCGGATTTCGCGTGGGCGCGAATCTCGGGCAGCACGTCATCTCCCTGCACGACGCCAATGCGAAACGTTTTGCACCCCGCCGCGTGCAGGATTTTCGCGCATTGCGTCGCGCAGCCGGTCGGATTGAGCCCGCCGGCGTTGGTGATGATTTTGACGCGGCGTCCCTCCCGCAGCAGCGGGGCGATCGACTGCATCACGTCCAGGAAATCACCGGCGAATCCTTTCGTCGGATCGCGCTGCATCTGGCCGGCGAGGATCGACATGGAAACTTCAGCCAGGTAATCCAGCGTGAGATACTGCAGGTCGGGCGCGCCGCGCAGGAGCGTTGCTGGGGCGTCGGGGTCGTCGCCCCAAAATCCCGCGGCATTTCCGATTCGCACGCAGCGCATGAGGCGTCACACCTGTAAAATTCCACCGCGGAACCCGCCGGGCGGCGGGGGACGCGTGGCCAGCTCCAGGGATTCGATCAACACATCGCGCGTCGTGTGCGGGGCGATGATCGCATCCACCCATCCGCGGGCGGCGCCATAGCGGATGTCCATCTGCTTTTGATAATCGGCCTTGATGGTGTCGTGCAATTTTTGCAAATCCGCACCCGAGATCCCATCGCGCTCGGCCTGGCGCGTGGCCAGGGAAAGCAGCGTATCGGACGCCTGCTCGGCGCCCATGACGGCGTAGCGGGCGCCCGGCCAGGCGAAGATAAAATGCGGATCGAACGCCTTTCCACACAGCGCGTAATTTCCCGCTCCGAACGATCCACCGACGATGACAGTGATTTTGGGCACGGCGGCGTTGCTGACGGCGTTGACCAGCTTGGCGCCGCTGCGGATCACGCCGGCCTGCTCCGAATCGCGCCCCACCATGAACCCCTGCACGTCCTGGAAGAAGAGCAGGGGGAGCCCGGACTGGCTGCAATCCATCACGAATCGCGCGGCCTTGTCGGCGCTGTCGTGATAAATCACGCCGCCGATCTGCACGCCCTCGCGGCGCGTGCGCGCGGTCTGGTGCTGGTTGGCGACGATGCCGACGGGCCGGCCGGCCAGACGCGCATAAGCGCACAGCAGCGTTTTGCCGTAATCGGCCTTGTATTCCAGGAGCGTGTCGCGATCGATGATGAACGCCAGCAGATCGCGCGCGTCATAGGCGCCTTGCGCGGAAGTGAACAGGGAATAGATATCCGACGTCGGCCGGCGCGACCCATCATCATTGGATCGAGGCAGCGCTTCTGGCAATAGCGCCACCAATTCGCGCAGGCGCTGCAGGCAGGATTGATCATTTTGCTCGACGAAGTCGACGCTCCCGCTGATCTGCGCGTGCATCTGCGCGCCGCCCAGCTCCTCGGGATCGACGCTCTGCCCCAGCGCCGCCTTGACCAGCGCGGCGCCCGCCAGGGCGAGCTGACTTCCCTTGACCATCAGCACCTTGTCGCACAGCACGGGCAGATATGCGCCGCCGGCCACGCAGTTGCCCATGATGGCCGCGTACTGCGGCACGCCCATGGCCGACAGGACCGCGTTGTTGCGGAAGATTCGCCCGAAATCGTCCTCATCCGGGAAAACTTCGTCCTGCATGGGCAGATAAACACCGGCGGAATCGACGAGATAGATCAGCGGCAGGTTGCAGCGGGCGGCGATGCGCTGGGCGCGGATAATTTTTTTCGCGGTGGCGGGGAAGAACGCGCCGGCTTTGACGGTGGCATCGTTGGCGATGATCATGCAGCGGCGCTGGTGGACGGCGCCGATGCCGGCGACGACACCGGCGGCCGGCACCTCGCCCGCCTGCGGATACATCTGCCATGCCGCCCACAGGCCCAATTCCAGCCAGGGCGATTTGGGATCACACAATTTTTCCACGCGTTGACGGGCGTTGAGCCGGCCGAGCTTGCGCTGGCGCTGCTGGCCGGCATCGCCGCCGCCCTGGCGCAGCGTCTGCTCCTCGGCCAGAATCTGGTCGGTCTGTGTCCGGAGCCAGCCGGATTTCACTGCGCTTCGACGAGCTTGAACCATCCCTTGCCATCCTCCACCGCGCGCATCAATGGATTGCCCGGCTCGTGGTTGAGCACCAGAAGCCAATCATTTTCCACGGCGGCGTGCAAGAACCATCGGCGCGTGACCATGCTGATAAACGGCTCGACGTCATACCCCAGGTTATACGCCGCGCCCACATGGTGCACGGTCGGCATCAGATCGGGCGTGAAGACGACAACGCGGCCGCGATCATCGGTGAAGCCGATCGCCTGCTGGCCCCAGGTGTGGCCGGGGACGACCAGCCCCCAGATGCCGGGCAGAATCTCGCGCTGGCGCGATTGCAGATTCGACGCGGGCGCTTCATCGCGCTTCGGCACATATCCGGGCGCGAAAGGCGGGGGGCCATCGAGCAGGCGCAGTCGGTCCCGAATCGGCGAAAGATTCTCCGGCAAATACGTCCGCGTCATCGTCGAGCGGTTGATCAGCGCATCGTCCCACTCGCGGCGCTGCACGTGGATCGTGGCATCGGGGAAGCTGGGGACGACCTGGCCATCATCGGCAAATCGCGTCAGGCCGCCAGCGTGATCGAAGTGCAGGTGCGTCACAATCGCGTGACTGATCTGGCGGACGTCGCAATCCGCCTCGCGCAGGGCGTCGATGACGGTAAAATCGCCCAGGCCGTAAATCGCCTTGCTTTTGGCGTCCAGCTTATTGCCGCTGCCCGATTCGACCAGGATGCGCTGGCCCGCGCTCGATTCCAGCAGCAGGCAGTTGTGCGAGAGCGTAATGCGTCCCTGCTCATCCGGCGTCACCAGTCGCGTCCAGATTGGCCTGGGTATGATGCCGAACATCCCTCCGCCGTCCAGCTTGATCGACCCGGCACGGAGCACACGCCAGCGATATCGGGTTGCGGCGCTGTCGGGCATGTTCAACCGTTTTCTCGCACCGGCGTGAGCAGTTGCTCGGGGGATTGCAGCAGCTCGATGATTTTGGCCAGGGCGGTGGCGGCGGTGGCGCCGTCGACGACGCGGTGGTCGGCCGAGAGGCTCAGCGGCAGCAGCTTCCCCACGCCCAGCATTCCGCCGCGCACTACCACGCCCTCGCGCGAGCGGCCCACGGCCAGGATGGCGGCCTCGGGATAATTGATGATCGGCGTGCCGAACCGACCGGCGATGGAGCCGAAGTTGCTGATGGTGAACGTCGATCCGCGCAGAGAATCGGGGGGGATTGATCGGTCGCGCGCCGATTGCGCCAACTGGCCGATCAATCGGCTCAGCTCCAGGACGCCCATGCGTTCGGCCTCGCGGATAACCGGGACCATCAATCCGCTGTCGGTGTCGGTGGCGATGCCCAGGTGCACGCTGCGGTGCTGGACGATCTCATCGCGATCATCATCGACGGTGGAATTGAGGCGCGTGAATTTGCCGCCCGCGCGGCCGGACAGCACCATGCAGACGGCGGTGGCGACGAAGGGGAGGAGCGTGATTTTTTCGTTGGAGGCGGCGACCAGCTTGCGGCGAAGATGGTCCAGCGAGGTGACATCCGCCTCGTCCATGACGGTGAAATGGATGGCGTGGCTGACGCTGTAGCGGAGGTGCTCGGCGATGGCGCGGCGCACCCCGCGGAAGGGGACGCGGACAGTATCGCCCTGGTCGTGCCCGTTTCCGCCGCGTGCTTCCTGCGGTGCCGGCGTGCGGGGGGCGCGGGAGACTGCCGACTCGACGTCGCCGCGGGTGATTCGCCCACCGATGCCGGTGCCGGCGACCGCCGCCAGATCGACGCCCAATTCCTTTGCCAGCCGCCGAACTGCGGGCGCCGCCAGCGGCTTGCCGGATGAATCGCCGATGCCCGGGGCATCGGAGAGCTGCCCGACCACCGATCCGGCGTCCTTCTGTGGTTCCTCCGCCACGGCGGCGGCGGGTGCAGCGGCGGGCTTGGCGGCCGCCGGCTGTGCCGCGCGGTAGGTCACCAGCGGCGTGCCCACCTTGATCGCCTGGCCGGGTTGGCCGTGCAGGATCGCGATGATCCCCTCACGCGGGCTGGGCAGATCCACCAGGGCCTTGGCCGTTTCCATCTTGGCCAGCACGTCGTTTTCCTGAACGTGCTGGCCGACGTTGACGCACCATTCCACCAGCTCGGCTTCGTCCAGGCCCTCGCCCAGATCGGGGAGGCGGAACTCATCGGATACCGGCGGCGGATTGGACATGCGACGCTCCTGCGGATCAGTATGCCACGCAATCGCGGATGCCGCGACTGATGCGCCCCGGATCGGGCAAATATTCCAGCTCCAATTTGTAGTATGGCATCGTCGTGTCAAATCCGGTGACGCGCTGCACGGGCGCCTGCAGGTGCAGGAAGCAATGCTCCTGGATCAGGCTGGAGATTTCCGCGCCCAGGCCGCCCGTTTTGGGCGCTTCGTGCACCACGACGGCGCGGCCGGTTTTGTTCACCGATTCGGCAATCATCGCCGTGTCGATGGGATAGAGCGTGCGCAGATCGATCAGCTCCACCGAAATATTTTCCGGGAGCCGATCCATCGCCTCCAGGCACTGGAAAACCATCGCGCCCCAGGTGATGACGGTGACGTCGGTTCCCTCGGAAAGAATTTTCGCGCTGCCCAGCGGGATGGTGTACGGCTCATCGGGGACTTCCTCGCGGAAGGAGCGATACATGCGCTTGGGCTCGAAAAAGATGACCGGGTCGGGATCACGGATACTGCTGGCGAGCAAGCCCTTGGCGTCATAGGGGCGGGAGGGCATGACGACCTTGAGTCCCGGCGTGTGCACGTAGATCGCCTCGGGCGAATCGCTGTGCAGCTCGGGCGCATGGATGCCACCACCGACGGGAACACGCACCGTCATCGGGCAGGTACGGGTGCCGCGCGTGCGGCTGCGGCAGCGGGCGGCCTGGTTCACAAGCTGGTCGTACGCGGGACCCAGGAATCCTTCGAACTGGATCTCCGGGATCGGCCGCATGCCCGCCATCGCCAAACCGATGGAGGTTCCGATGATGCCGGATTCTGAAAGCGGCGTGTCGATGACACGTTGCGCCCCAAAGCGTTTCTGCAGCCCATCGGTGACGCGGAAGACACCACCGTTGCAGCCGATATCCTCGCCCAGGAGCATGATGCGCTCATCCGCGGCCATCTCCTGGGCGAGGGTTTGATTGATGGCTTCGACGAGGTTGAGCTTGGCCATGATTATTTCCTCGCCACAATCGGCTGCGCGGTCGGCCGGGATTGCAGCGTGGGCTGCTGCGGGTCCTGGCCAATGGAATCGGTGCGCAACGTCTGCTTCTGCGTCTGCAATTCCGGTGGGAGCTGGGCGAAGGTGTAATCGAAAAGATCGGCGACCTCCGGCTTGGCGATTCCCAGCGCCGCGTCTACCGCCTCGCGGACGATCACCTTGCTGCGTTGCTCGAGCCGATCCTGCTGCTGCTGGCTCCAGCGGTTGCGGGATTCGAGGAATTTACGTGTGCGGGCGATCGGATCGCGTGCGGTGGCGGCGGCGAGTTCCTCGGCGGTGCGGTATCGACGGGCATCATCCGCGGTCGTGTGGTCGCCCAGGCGGTAGGTGAGCGATTCGATGAATGCCGGCCCCTCGCCGGCGCGGGCGCGGGCAAGGAAATCACGGTGGGCCTTGTAGACCGCGAAGATGTCGTTGCCATCCACCTGAATCGTTGGCATGCCGTACGCCAGGGCCTTTTGTGCGAACGTCTGCGCGGCGGTCTGCCTGGAGCAGGGGACGGAAATCGCCCATTGGTTGTTGGCGCAGCAGAAGACCAGCGGGACTTTCTGGATGGAGGCGAAGTTCATCGCCTCGTGGAAATCACCGGTGCTGGTCGCCCCCTCGCCCAGAAAGCAGAGGACGGCGCGATCCTCCTTGCGCATCTTGAACGCCCAGGCGAAGCCGACGGCGTGCAGCGTCTGCGTGCCGATCGCCAGGCAGATCGGGTTCATCGCGACATTTTTGGGAACGGCGTTGCCGCGCTCATCGCCCATCCAGTGCAGCAGAACATCGTGCATGGGCAATCCGTGCATGAACAGCGCCGGATTCTCGCGGTAATATCCGACGATAAAATCCACGCCCTTGCGCAGCGCCCGGGCGGCGCCCAGCGCGGTCGCCTCGTGACCCTTGTTCTGCGGGAAGGTGCCCATACGGCCGGAGCGCTGCAGCTTGAACGCCGCCTCGTCGAACTCACGGCAGATCACCATCTGCTCGTAGAGGGCGGTGACGTCGTCATCGCTCAGCGTGTCCTTTGCCAGCTCCGCGTCGAGCTTGCCCTCCTCGTCGAGGATTTGCAGGTATTGCACGTCGGCGTGATAGACGGAGGTGAGGGGCATCAGGCGATTCCTTTTTTGACCGGCCGCGGCTGATCACCGGGGAACTGCTTGATCCCCGCCTGGCTGGGCCGCCGGCCCGTGCCGCGCGCGATGGGGGAGGATTCGGGAATGATGAACCGATCGTTGGGCAACGTCGCGCTGTATTTCAGCGCCGCATCGGCGGCGGTGCGGATCGAGTCGTCATGATGATCGAACAACCCATTCCAGGCGGCGCGGATGTGCGTTTCGGCCATGTCGAACAGCAGCAGCGCCGCCGTCCGGTCGCGCTCCAACAGCTCACCGCCCTGGCCGGCGCGCAGGTCGCGATCCAGCTTGCTGAGCGTGCAGGCAAAGGCGTGCAGCCAGGTGGCGCTGTCGGCCAGGCGCGCCTGCACAAGCTGACGGGAAATGATTTTCTCGCCATTAACGCGAGTGGCGCGCTTGAAGTTGTGGCTGTGGTCGCGGACGAGCCGGCAGAGCCGATCAGCGTGCGGCTGTAGGGCCGGCAGGACGCGGTCGATCCTGGGAAGTTTCCGCTTGGCGCCTAGGAACAGTTCCATCCCCAGTGAGGCGGCAGCGCCGACGACGGCCGGGCGGAACAGATTTCCCGCCAGCCGTTTCATGTTCTTCCACGCGGATTGCTGGTGGTTCCAACCGAAGGCATCGCGCACGGCCAGCATGCTTTCGGCCAGCCGCTTGCCGCCGTAGCCGAAGATGAACGCCTGCATCACTTCGTTGGCGCCTTCGACGATGAGGTTGATGCGCGAATCGCGCAGGATGCGCTCGATCTCATTCTCGGTCATGTATCCTTCGCCGCCCATGATCTGCATGGCGTCGTTGACCACTTCCCATCCCATCGCGGAGCAGAAGACCTTGCAGATGGCGGTTTCCAGCATGATGTCCTGGTCGTGGCGATCCAGCATGCCGGTGGTCATGTAAAGCATGGCGTCCATGGCGTAGGTCAGGGCGGCCATGCGCGCGACCTTGGCGGAGATCAGCTCGAAATCCGCCAGCGGGCGATGGAACTGGAAGCGCGTCTGCGCCCACTTGGTGGATTGCTCGAAGGCGCGCACGGCGCCGCCCAGCATGCCGGCGGACAGCGTGCATCGGCCGTAATCGAGGCAGGACAGGGCGACGTTGATCCCCTTGCCCTCCTGGTGCAGCAGATGGCTGAGCGGCACATGGACGTCATGGAACGCGATGCGCGCCTGCCATGTGCCGCGCACGCCGCATTTGGATCGATTTTTCTGGAATATTTCCACGCCGTGCATCTGCGGCGTGCAGACCAGGGCAGTGATTTTTTCGATCGGTTTGCCGGTTTTGGGATCGGTCAGCTTCTGGCGGGCCATGACGGTGAAGATCTGCGCCATGGCGCCGGAGGTGGACCATTTTTTTTCGCCGTTGAGAATATAATGCTGCCCATCGGGCGCGAGATGGCAATGCGTTTCCTGCCCGCTGGCGTCGGAGCCCACCTGCGGCTCAGACAGGCAGAACGCCGAGAGCCATTCGCTGGCCAGCTTCGGCAGCCAGCGGCGCTTCTGGTCTTCGGTGCCGTACAGCATGATCGCCTTGCAGCCGATCGACTGATGCGCCGAGACCATCACGGCAGTGGAACCGCAGAACCGCCCGATGTGCTCGAGGGCGCGGTTATAGCTGGTGATGCCGAATCCCCCACCGCCGTATTCGCGGGGGATGGTCATCCCCAGGATACCCAGCTCGAAAAGACGCTCGATCACCCAGCGCGGGATTTCCTGCTCCTGATCGATCAGCGTGGCGGGGTGCTCGTGCAGCAGATAATCGTCCAGCGCCGCGAGAAGCTGGTTGCAGCGGGCGATTTCATCGGCGTTGCCGGTGGGATAGGGCAGCAGCAAATCCTGGCGGAAATTTCCCCAGAACAGATTTTTGACCGCGCCCATGCTCGAAGGCTCGGGGCCCAGCATGGCCAGAGCGTCTTCGATCATTTTGCGATCCTGATCGCTTGCGCCGGCAAGGGATTTCAGATCGGCCATATACCCTCGCGATTCACTCACTTCCCCTGACAATATTACGTCATCGGACGGTTAATTGTCGCACAACACGAGTTTTGGCTGGAAGGTCCAATAAGGTTTCGCCGCCGCCGCCACAGCCGCTACCGCCAGCGCAAACGCGCTGTCAGGCAATTCTTCACAGCGCATTTGGCGCATGGGTCGGACCATGCCGCGTCGCCTATGATTTATGATGTAGGAGACGAGATGCCGCAAATCGAACTGACGGATATTCGCATGCATTACGAGCTGAGCGGCTCGGGCGAGGCGGTGCTGTTGCTCCCCGGCCTGGGGCAGACAGCGCGGGTCTGGGACCCAATTGTGCCGATCCTGGCGGAGCATTTCTCGGTCATCCAGATCGACAACCGCGGGATCGGGCAATCCGTGCAGAAGCGGGCGGCGCGGCGCCTGGACGATTATGTCGCGGATTGCGTGGAGCTGCTGGATGCCCTGCAGGTGAATCGCGCCCACGTGGTGGGCATGTCGTTCGGCGGGGTGCTGGCGCAGCGGTTTGCCGCCGACCATCCGCAGCGCGTCGATCGGCTGGTGCTGATTTCCACCACCGGCCACAGCAGCATCTATCTGCGCCACATGGCCCTGCTGCTGGGCCAGGCGCTGCGGCATTTTCCGCTGCGGATGTTTTACCAGACCATCGAATTGCTCGGCACGTCGCCGGTGCATTATGACGCGCATGAAGCGGACATCGAGGACATGCTGACCCAGCGCGTCACCACGCGGGTGACCCGGCGCGTGCTGGCCAACCAGCTTCGCTGCCTGGTCTCCACGACCAGCGCCCGCAACGGCCGGCCCATCACCGCGCCGACGCGGGTCCTGGCGGGTGAATATGATTCGCTGATCCCCAATTGTTATGGCAAGCAGCTTGCCGCGGAGCTGGCGGATGGGAAATTCGTCCTCATCGAAGGGTGCGGCCACAGTCCGGTTGCCGAATGCCCGCAAGTCTGCGGGGAGGCCATTTGCGGCTTCCTGGACGGGTCGAAACAAGCGCCCGATGACCGCCTAAAATTGGTTGTGAACTGATGGTATTTGACCGTGGGTCGGAGGCCGGGGTGGGAGCGACTGCCGCCGTCAGCCGGTGGCACAGGAGTGGCCCATGAGCGGACCTTTGCGTTCAGTTTTGCGATGGTGGCAGGGCCAGCCGGTGGCCTACCAGCCGGATGGCGCGGCGCCTGCCGCCGCCCCGCCCAAGGGCCCGCCGTGGCATCGCGTGCTCCGCGCCGCCGGTGTGCCGACACACCTGGTCTATCCATCCACCACGCTGTCGCGCCTGCTGGATCAAACCGCCGACCGCTTCGGTCACGCCATCGCCCTGACCTACAAGGGCCGCCATTGGACGTATCAGCAGCTTCTCAGCGATGTCAATCGCATCGCCGGTGGGCTGGCACAGCGCGGCATTCGCCAGCGCGATCGCGTGCTGCTGGCGCTGCCCAACTCCCCGGAATTTGTGGCCAGCTTCATGGCGATCCAGAAACTGGGCGCCGTCGCCGTCAATGTCGGGCCGCTCATGGGCCCGGACGATCTGATCAAAGCCATCGCCGTGACGACTCCGCAGGTGGCCATCGGCCTGGATTTGCGGGTTCCCATGCTGGTGCGCGTCTCGCACGATGCCCCGTCGATCCAGCATTGGATCTGGTCGTCGCTGGAGCCGTACCAGGGACCGATCGACCGCATCGGCTATCGCGTGAAGCGCTGGTACGGCGGCAACGGATTTTCGGACAAGGCCAAACACGTCTCGCTGGTGGAGCTGATGAACGACGCCCCGGCCCGCCCGCCCACGCTGGAGCCGCAGCCTGATGACATCGCGGTGCTGCAGCCGACCGGCGGCACCACCGGTGGGCTGAAGCTGGCGCAGCTCTCGCATCGAAATCTGCTGGCCAACGCGATGCAGGTGCAGGCCTGCTCCGACGCGCAGCCGGGACAGGATCGAATCCTGGCCGTCCTGCCGATGTTCCATGCCTACGGGCTGACGACCTGCCTGACCACCGGAATTTTCAGCGCCGCGCAGATCATCCTGCTGACGCGCTTCGACGCTGCCGGAACGCTGGCGGCCATCCGCGAGCATGCACCGACCATTTTTCCGCTGGTGCCGGCGATCTGCGATGCGCTGTGCGATCATATCGAGCAGCGCGGTGGCACGACTCGGCCGCTGAAGGGGATTCGCCTGTGCCTCAGCGGTGCCGCTCCGCTTTCCCGGGCGACGGCCGACCGTTTCCGCCGCGTCGCCGGCGCACGCGTGCTGGAGGGATACGGTTTGACCGAGGCCTCACCCGTCACCCACGCCAACATGCCCGGCCGCAACCGCCTGGGCACGATCGGCGTGCCGTTGCCGGATACCCAAGCCAAAATCGTTCAGCCCGATGAGCCCACGCGCGAGCTGCCACCCGGCGAGCCGGGCGAGATGCTGATCAGCGGGCCGCAGGTCATGGCCGGATATTTCGGCGATCCCGAGCAGAATCGCGGCGTGCTGAGCACTGATCCATCCGGCCGAACCTGGCTGCACACCGGCGACATTGCTACCATGGACCGCGACGGATATTTCCGCATCGTCGATCGCAAAAAAGACATGATCAATTGCGCGGGGATGAAGGTCTATCCATCGAGGGTAGAGCAGGTATTGGCGCAGCACGAGGCCGTAAAGGAATCGGCGGTGTTCGGCCGATCCGATCCTGTCCACAGCGAGCAGGTGGTCGCGGCAATCGTCACTAAAACACCGGTCCAGAATCCCGAAGCGCTGTTCGCGCAGCTCAAGGCGTATTGCCGCCAGCACCTGGCGCCGTACGAGGTGCCGCATGTGTTCGAGCTGTTTGATGCGCTGCCGCGCACGCCGCTGGGCAAGGTGCTCAAGACGCAGCTTCGCAAGCAGCCACCGGCGCCCGCGCCGAATACAACCCCCACGCCCAGCCCGGAGGCCGCCTGATGGTCGCGCTGAATTCCAGCAACGGTCAGGTCGCGATCGTCGGCGGGTGCCGCTCACCGTTTTCCCGCATGGGCACCGATCTGGCCCAGGTGCACCTGACCGATCTGGCCAAGCGCGTGTTCCAGGAGACGCTGTACCGCTGCAACTGCCGGTTCGAAGATTTGGACGAGGTGATCCTGGGCAACGTGGTGATGCCCGCCGACGCCGCCAACCCGGCGCGTGTCGCGGCGCTGTGGGCGCAGATTCCCCAGCGCATCCCCGGCCTGACGGTGCAGCGCAACTGCGCCTCGGGGATGGAGTCGATCGCCGAGGCATCCATGCGAATCGGCGCGGGCCAGAAGATGGTGCTGGCCGGTGGGGCCGAATCGATGAGCAATGTTCCGCTGCTGTTCCCGCACGAGACGATGGAGCCGATGTCCAGGCTCGCCAAGGCGCGCACGACGACGGCGCGTGTCGCGGCGGTGGCGCGGCTTCGGCCGCGGCATTTCAAGCCCGTCGCCGCACTGGAATTAGGCCTCACCGACGCCACCTGCGGCATGATCATGGGCAAAACCGCCGAAGTCCTGGCGCACAGCTTCTCCATCAGCCGGGACGTGCAGGATCAATTCGCGTTGGATTCGCACCGCAAGGCCGCTGATGCCGCCAAGGCCGGAATACTGGCGCAGGAGATCGTACCTTGTTACGCCGGCGAGAAATTCGCGCCCGTCACCGCCGACAACGGCCCGCGCCCGCAGCAGACACTCGAAGCCCTCGGTAAATTACGGCCGCTGTTCGACAAGCGCGACGGGACCGTGACGGCGGGGAATTCCTGCCAGATCACCGACGGCGCCGCCGCCGTCCTGGTCGCCGACGCCCACGCCGTCGCCGCGCTTGGCGTCGAGCCTTTGGGATATATTCGCGGATATGCCTATGCGGGATTGGACCCCTCCCGCATGGGTTTAGGACCTGTGTTCGCCATCGACGCGCTGCTTCGCCGCACCGGTGTGTCGCTGGAGCAGATCGACCTGTTCGAGATTAACGAGGCGTTCGCCGCCCAGGTGCTGGCGTGCTGCCGGGCAGCCGAATCCGCGTCGTTCGCGCGGGAGCATCTGGATCGCGACCGGCCGCTGGGACAGATCGATCCGGGTAAGCTGAACGTCAACGGCGGGGCAATCGCCCTGGGCCACCCGGTCGGCGCCACCGGGGCGCGCCTCGTGCTCACGCTGCTGCTGGAGATGCGCCGCCGCAATGCCCGGCTGGGGATCGCATCGCTGTGTGTCGGCGGTGGCCAGGGCGCGGCGATCCTGCTGGAACGAAGGACGGTGAATTGATTTGTTGTTTAGCGGCCGGGCTTGCCCGGCGTTGGCCTCCCGAAACACGCCGCGCGACTCGACGGAGCTCGTTGAAGTCAAGCGCGGCCGCTAAACGAAGAGGAGCAAAGCATGGAAAGCTTCCGAATCGAAACCAATCCCGCGAACGTCGCCACCGTCTGGTTCGACTCACCGGGCAAGTCCGTCAACACGCTGGGCCCGGCGACGCTGGCGGAACTGGGCATCGTGCTGGACCAGATCGAGCAGACCAAGCCGGCCGCGGTGATCTTCGCATCCGCCAAGCCGCGCAACTTCATCGCCGGCGCCGACCTGTTCGAGATCAAAAAAATGGACGCCGCCGCCGTCGAACAGTTCCTGCGCGACGGACAGAACCTGTTCCTGCGCATCGAGCATTTGCCGATGCCGACGATCGCGGCGATCAACGGCGACTGCCTGGGCGGTGGGCTGGAGCTGGCGCTGGCGTGCACGCACCGCGTCGCCGCCGATGATGGATCGATCAAGATCGGATTGCCCGAGGTGAAGCTGGGAATCCTTCCAGGATTCGGCGGAACGGTCCGCCTGACGCAACTGCTGGGCGTGACCTCGGCGCTGCCGCTGTTGCTTTCGGGCAAGACGCTGCCGCCGCGCAAGGCAATGCGCAGCGGGATCGTTGATGAAGTGGTGCGCGGCGAGGCATTGTTCGATGCGGCCCGGCGCTGGGCGGTCAGCGGCGCGCCGCGCCCGCGGCCGATATGGCGAAAACGGGTGCTGGGCACGATCGGGATCGCGCGGCACAAGGTGCTCGCTTCCGCGCGTGCCGAAACACACAAGCGCACCGGTGGACATTATCCCGCCGCGGATAAAATCATCGACGCGGTCGGCGAAGGTTTGAAGCATGGTCCGGCTGGTGGGTTCGAGGCCGAGCGCAAAGCGCTGCTCGAGCTGATGCAGACCGATGCCTGCCGAAACCTCATGCGGATATTTTTCCTGCGCCAGGGCTCCAAGCGGGCGGCCGCTTCGCAGGTCAACGCTTCGCCGCGAAACGTGGAATATGCCGCGGTGATCGGCGGCGGCACGATGGGGGCGGGGATCATCCACGCGCTGATCGGCGCGGGGATCAAGGTCCGGCTGATCGAGGTGAACGACCAGGCCGTCTCCGCCGCGCTGCGCCGCATCAAGGCGTCGCTGGATCAGGACGTGCGCGACGGCCGTTGCACCGCGCTGGAAGCCCGCCACGCCTTCAACCGCGTTTCGCCCACGACGCAGTGGGACGGACTTGGCCTGTGCGACGTGGCGATCGAAGCGGTCATCGAAAATCTGGCGGCCAAGCGGGAAATCTTCGCCCGTCTGGACAAGCTGGCCGGACCGCACACCGTCCTGGCCAGCAATACCAGCTCGCTGAGCATCGCCGATCTGGCCGCCGCCACCGGCCGTCCGCAGCGCGTTATCGGGCTGCACTTTTTCAATCCCGTCGCCAAGATGCCGCTGGTGGAGATCGTGCGAACGTCGCACAGCGACGGTGAATCGCTGGCCACGGGCATCGCCCTGGCTTCGCGTTTGGGAAAGACGCCGGTGCTGGTGCGCGATGCGCCGGGCTTCCTGGTCAACCGCGTGCTGATCCCGTACCTGGCCGAAGCCGCGTTGCTGGCCAAGGAGGGTGTGGGAATCACCGAGGTTGATGCGGCGATGAAGGATTTCGGCTGGCCGATGGGCCCGTTCGAGCTGCTGGATGAAATCGGCCTGGACGTCGGTGCGGAGGTCCTCAAAACCGTCGCCGCCACCGTGCCAGAATATTCGCAAATTCCCCAATGGATGTCGCGCGTGCTGGAGCATGGGTGGCTGGGCAAAAAAAGCGGCAAGGGGTTTTATCTACATGGAAAATCCAAGCACGATCTGCAGGTGAATCCAGGCTTGGCGGAACTGGTGGACCACCCCGGCCCCAGGATGACCGAATCGGAAATCCAGTGGCGGCTGATGCTGCCGATGCTCAATGAATCCACGCGCGTGCTGGACGAAAGAATCGTCAACAACACCGACGCGATCGACCTGGCGACGGTCATGGGCTTGGGCTTTCCACCGTTCCGCGGCGGGCTGGCGGAATATGCCAAAAGCATCGGCCCGGAGGAATTGGATCGCCGGCTGCGCGAAGCGGCGGGGCGATGGGGAAATCGTTTCGCGCCCGCCCGGCCGATCCAGCAGCGGCAGCCCAGGGAAACAGTTAGTGGGACAGTTTGATGTTTAGCGGCCGGGCTTGCCCGGCGTTGGTTACGGAAACACGCCGCGCAAGCGCGGCCGCCAAACTTAACAGGAAAAAAATATGCCCACCTTCAAACGCGCCGATCAGGAACAGATGGAGAAGGCCCAGGATCTGCTGGAAGGCGCCGCGCCGGGAACGCTGGGATTCGCCAAATCCATGTTCTTCGGCCGGCTGAAGATGCAGGATGTAATCCCCTATCCACACCAGGACCAGCAGGAATCGGCGCAGACGGCGGCGCTGATTCAGCGCGTCGCGGAATTCCTGGAAGCGAACGTCGATCCCGACCAGATCGACGCCCAGGAGCGCATCCCACCCAGCGTCATCGAAGGATTGGGCAAGCTGGGCGTGCTCGGAATGACGGTGCCGAAGCAGTACGGCGGTGGGGCGTTCAGCCATACTGCATACTGCCGCGTGCTGGAACGCATCGCGCGACACTGCGGGTCCACCGCCGTGGTGGTGGGGGCACATCAATCCATCGGGCTCAAAGCCGTCGTGCTGCTGGGCAGCGAGCAGCAGAAGCAGACCTGGCTGCCCGACCTGGCCAGCGGGAAAAAGCTGGCGGCGTTCTGCCTGAGCGAGCCGGAAGTCGGCTCCGATGCCGCCAACGTCCAGACCCAGGCCAAGCTGAGCGCCGACGGAACGCATTGGATCATCAACGGTGATAAGAAATTCGCCACCAACGCCGCCCTGGCCGGAATGATGACGGTGATGGCGCGCACGCCGGTGACGCTCAACGGCGTGACCAAGGAAAAAATCACCGCGTTCATCGTCACGCCCGATCTGCCCGGGTTCCAGATCGTCAGCCCCAACCGCAGCAAGTGCGGCATCCGCGGAAGCTGGCAGGGAACGCTGAAGTTCAACGACATGCGCGTCCCGGCCGACCGCGTGCTGGGCGAGGTGGGCAAGGGCCTGCGCGTCGCCCTGTCCACGCTGGACTATGGCCGCTGCACGCTGTGCGCCGGCTGCCTGGGCGGGGCGCGCAAGGCGCTGGAATTGTCGGTGCAGCGCGCCCGCACGCGCGTGCAGTTCGGCAGACCGATCGCGCAGTTCGGGCTGGTCAAGCAGAAGATCGCCCGCATGGCCGAAACGGTTTTCGCCATGGACGCGGTGACCTATCTCGCCGCCGGCCTTGTGGATCGGCACGCCGGCGAACTGATGCTGGAAACCGCCATCGCCAAGTTGTTCTGCTCCGAAGCTTCCTGGCAGGTGATCGACGATGCCGTGCAGATCTGGGGCGGCGAGGGATACATGCGCGAGAACGGCCTGGAGCGGATGCTGCGCGATGCGCGGATCAACCGCATCGTCGAGGGCGCCACCGAGGTGATGACCGCGTTCGTCGCGCTGGTCGGAATGAAAGGCGTCGGCGAGGAATTTCAAAGCGTGCTGCGCGCCGCCAAACATCCGGTCGGCAACTTCGGCCGCCTGGCGCGCTTCGCCGCCGACCAATGGAACGACATCCTCGTCGGCGTTCCCGCCCCCACGCTGCACGCCAAGCTGGAAACCGAAGGCCGCGCCCTGGCCCATCTGACCCACCAATTCGCCTGCGAGGTCGGACGTCTGTTGCGCACCCATCGCGAGGGGATTCTGGACATGCAGTTGATCCAGGAGCGCATCGCCTGGTGCGCCATCGATCTGTACGTGAGCGCCGCCGTGCTGAGCAAGCTGCAGATGATGCTCGAATGGTCCGGCGGCAACGGCACGCAAACCCGCGACCTGCTGATCGGCAAACGTTTCTGCCACCACGCCGCTCAGCGGATTGAGTCGCGGTTGCACAGCCTGAATCACAATCAGGATTCAGAAATCATTACAGTCGCCGATGCGGTGCTGGGCAATTCCTACGGGGGCTGAGGCCGCCGCACCGGGTGCCTCTCCGCAGCCGAAAATCCCTCGAAATTCGTCTCGGTTGATTCCTTCCCCAAGTGGTTTTGTTTAGCTGATTTATAAGTTTAATGGGCTTTCCGAATTAGATTTCTGCGGAGGTTGGGCGCTCGGAGCGAACTGAGTCAAAAATATACATGACTAATCTGGCTTCGGGGGGTGTCCCCTGAGCCTAAGTGAGCGCTTCAAGCGGCTTGACGAATACTAGACGGCGCGGAAACATCATGGCCACATGAAAAAGCCTTTGCAGATTCAGCACAAGCAATGGTCAGTGCGCGACTTCATTGGATGGCAAAGCAGCAAGGCTCTTAGATTAAGCCCGAAATTCCAGCGGCGTCGGGTTTGGAAGCCAGCCCATAAATCGTATTTGATAGATACCATTCTCAGGGGATATCCAATTCCATCAATATTTTTGCGCGAGTTGAAGACTAATCTGGATACCTACAAGACTATAAGGGAGGTTGTTGATGGCCAACAGCGAATTCGCACGCTCATCGAGTTCATCGCACCAGAAACACTTAAAGCAAAATACGCCCCAGCGCCGCCACCATTTGAGATAAGCAAAGACGATAACACGAAATATGGTGGAAAGACTTTCAAGCAGTTGCCAGATGAGGTTAGGGACCGAATTTTGGATTATGAGTTCAATGTGTTCACCTTAATGTCGAATACTGGCGATCAAGAGGTGCTACAAATCTTCGCAAGAATGAACGCTACGGGTGTGCGGCTCAACGATCAAGAACTCAGGAATGCAGAATTTTTTGGAAAATTCAAAAAGATGGCCTATAAGCTCGCCGGCCAACAACTTAATCGTTGGGAAAAATGGAAAATATTTACGCCATATAACATAGCCAGAATGGATGAAGTCAAATTATCCAGTGAACTAATAATTCTTATCTTGCGCGGAATATCGGAAGGAAGTGACAAAGTAATTTCCGGCGCGTACGGACAATTCGATAAAGAATTCGAAGCTGGTCCAGAGGTTGAGCGAAGATTTAGCACGATGTTTGAGGAGATTGAAAACAATTTTGATTCGAAAATTATCGGGATTTTCAATAAGCAAGCTTTGTTCTACGCTTTATTCGCGTCAAATTACGATTTACAGTTTGGATTGGGGTCTGATTTATCGCGCAGCAAACCAAACAAAATATCTGAACGCCAAATCAACAACATTTTTGAGCGGGGCAAACAAATTGCCGGTGGCTCAGCCCCACCGAACGTTCTTGACTCGAAAACTCGCCGCACCACACACGTTCAGGAACGACGCATCCTGGCCGAGTTTCTAAATAATCGCATTGACTGAAATGCGGAAAAACCTATTGGAGAATTTTCGCCACCGCTTAAGGCGCCTCCACGCCACTCGCAAACGTATAGAGAAATTGTATAAGAGCGACAAGATCCTTCTTAAGGACGTTCATATTCTCTACGAGGCCATGTTCTTGCGGGCGGTGACGTTATTTGAGGAATTTCTGGAGAACTTGTTGTTTTCGATTGTGCGCTCGGACCGAACCATTGTGGCCGGCAAAACAAAATCTCACGTCAGATTCAGTTCGGATTCCGCGATGAGAAGGATTATGTTTGGGGGCAAAAAATATATTGATTTACTACCATTCGAAAAAGCGGAAAAGATAGCTTCGCTTTATCTGAAGAAAGGGCACGCATTTAGTGTCCTAAGTGAAAACGACAAAACGAGCCTTACAAAAATTAGCAAGGTTCGGAATGCCATTGCGCATTCCAGCAGGCATGCACGCCAGGAATTCGAATCACATGTAATTAGGGGTCTCGTCATGTTGGCGAAAGACAAAAAGCCAGCGGCGTATTTGCGATTTAACTTTAGGAGCAGTCCAAACCAGAGTTGGTTTGAATACCATCTTGCGGAGTTGGCGATTATTGCTGGAAAACTTTATTAGCTGGATTTAGCAATTTCCTATTCCATTAGGAATCCCCCATTCAGGTGCAGCACATGCCCGGTGATGTAATCGGCGGCGCCAGAGCACAGAAACAACACCGCATTGGCGATGTCCGTCACGGTGCCCCATCGCCCTAGCGGAATTTGCTGCAGGAATGATTGCTTCACGTTCTCCGGCATTGTGCTGGTCATCTCCGTGTCGATGAAGCCGGGGGCGATGGCGTTGGCGGTGATGCGACGCTTGGCCAGCTCGCGGGCAGCGGTTTTGGTCAGGGCGATCACGCCTGCTTTCGATGCGGCGTAGTTGGCGGTGCCGTAGAAGCCCATCAGCGCGTTGACCGAGGAGATGCTGACGATCCGCCCGCCCTCGGATATCCGCTCGGCGGAGTGCTGGATGCAGTTGAAGGCGCCGTTCAGGTTCACGCGGATGACGGCGTCCCAATCCTGCGGCGTCATGTTTTTGAGCGTGCGGCTGCGCAGGATTCCCGCGTTGTTGACCAGAATATCCAGCCGGCCCAGTTGCGAAATGACCGATTCAACCATCCGTCCGACCGATTCGTAGTCGCCGACGTCGCATTCGATGATCGGCGATCCGATCTTGTCGGCGATCTGCTTGGCATCCGCCAGGTTTTTCCCCGCATCGTCGTTCACGTAATTGACGGCGCAGCGGGCGCCGCGGGCGGTCAGGGTGCGCACGATGGCCGCGCCGATGCCGCGCGAGCTGCCGGTCACCAGCGCCACCTTGCCGCTAAGATCGAAAGCATCGGCCATGGCGTGTAGAATAACACGGACTTCAGACGGACCTGGAGAAAAATTGATGGCGCCGATTCGGATACTCACCGCCGTCCCGGTTTGCGACGGGCACGATAGCGCCATTACCACCATCAACCTGGAACTGAGCCGTCACGGCGTCGAGGTGATTTATCTCGGCTACAACCGCCCCGCGGCGGACGTGGTGCGCGCCGCGGTGCAGGAGGATGTCGCGGCGGTGGGAATCTCCAGCTACAACGGCGGGCACGTCGAGTTCTTCGGGCAGGTGATCGACATGCTGCGCCGCGCGGGGGAAGGGCATATCGGCGTGTTCGGCGGGGGTGGCGGGACGATCAGTGGCGACGATGCGGTCGTGATGCGCCGCAAGGGTGTCGAGCGGATTTTTTTCCCCGGCGAAGCGCCCAGTGAAGTCGTGGGGTTTGTAAAAGGGAGATATTCAAAACAATCGACGTACAGCGGCGGTCGTGGTGAAGTGGCCCTGGCGCGGCTTCTGAGCGCTGTCGAAAGAAAAAGACCCTCACCCCCACCCTCTCCGGTTCGAATGAGCTCACCGAAGTCCGGAGTACCAGGAGAGGGGAGAAAAGCGGGAAGACGGAAAACCGGTCCGCGCGTCATCGGCATTACCGGGCCCGGCGGGGCGGGGAAGACGACGCTGATCGACGAGCTGATCTTCCGCCTGCTGCGCCGTTCGCGGCGGGGACGATTCGCCATAATTTCGCACGATCCCACCATCGTTGGCCGCGGGGCGATCCTGGGGGATCGCGCGGCCATGATCTATGCACAGGATGACCGCGTCTTCATGCGCAGCCTGGCGACGCGCGGGAAAGCCGGGGGCGTGGCGGCGGCGACGCGGGCCTGCCTGGCGGTGCTGCGGAATTGGTCGCCGGCGTTCGATCTGATCTTCGTCGAAACCGTCGGCATCGGGCAGGAGGCGCTGCCGTTCGTCCGCCACGCGGTGGATTGCCGCGTGCTGGTGATGAGCCCGGATTACGGCGCCCGGTTGCAGTTGCAGAAGATCGCGATGCTGGATGCGGCGGACGTGGTGGTGGTGAACAAGTCGGATTTGATCGCCGCCCCGGCCGCCGCCGCGGAGATCGGCCAGCGCCTGGAAGCTAACGGGCGCGGCCAGCGGCTGATCAGCGCCACCGCCAAGCGGCATGGGGATTCGGGGGTGGACCTGGTGCTTGAGGCGATTCTATGAGCGAATTGGCGGCGGTGATCGAAGCTGTCCAGGCGTATGACCGGCACGCCGATGCGCAAGTGGACCGCGCGCGGACCGATCGCAAATTCGCCGCGGGGATTTTGCGGCGATGGAAGCGCATTGCCGCGCAGATCAAGACGGTCACCACACCCACCGGCCTGACCGTGCCGCGCCTGGCGCTGCCGGCGGTGGATGATGCACCGGCGGCGGCGCGCTATCTATTCGGCGAGGGGTTGCCGGGTGAATTCCCGTTCGTCAATGCCGCGTATCGGCAGATGTACCTGCACGAAGAAGGCGCCGCGGTGGAGGAGCCGACGCGGCTGTTCGCGGGGCTGGGGCTGGCCGAGGACACTAACCAGCGGTTCCATTTTATCGCGAAGCAGCAGCGCACCGTGCGGCTCTCGACCGCGTTTGACGGGCCAACGCTGTACGGCATGGACAGCGACGAGCCCAGCGTCTTCGGCAAGATCGGCGAGGGGGGCGTGGCGATCGACACGATCGACGACATGGCGCGGCTGTATCGCGGGTTCCCGCTGGATGATGAGCATTTTTCCGTGTCGATGACCATCAACGGCCCGGCGCCGATGCTGCTGGCGATGTACGTGGCGGCGGCGATGCGCAAGCTGGGGCGCAGCGTGATGCCGCGGCTGCGCGGCACCGTGCAGGCGGACGTGCTCAAGGAGGTGCAGGCGCAGAACGAGATGATTTTTCCCCTCGATGCGGCCATGCGCCTGCTGGGCGACATGATCGAGTTCACCACGGCGAAGATGCCGCGCTGGTATCCCATCTCCATCAGCGGCTATCACATCGCCGAGGCGGGCGCCACGCCCATCCAGCAGGGGGCGTACACGCTGTCCAACGGCGTGGCGTACGTGGCCATGCTGCTGGAGCGCGGGCTGGACGTGAAGCGATTCGGCACGCGGCTGTCGTTCTTCCTGGATTGCGGGCTGGACCTGGAATATCTGGCGCTGGCGCGCGTGTGCCGCAAGATCTGGGCGATCGCCATGCGCGATGTGTTCGGGGCGGATGAATCGGCGCAGCGGTTCAAGCTGCACACGCAGACCAGCGGGCGCAGCCTGATCGCGCGATCGTTCCAGAATAATCTGACGCGGACGGCGACGGAGCTGATCCTGGCCTACGCCAACGCCACCAATTCCTGCCACAGCAACAGCGCCGATGAGCCGTTCACCACGCCGTCGCAGCAGTATGTGCGTCTGGCGGCCAGCGCGCAGGCGATCCTGCTCGAGGAATCGGGGCTGTTCAAATTTATGATGAACACGCTGGCCGGCTCGCCAGGGATGAAGATCGTTGAGCAGCAGGTGCAGCGTGGAATTCTGGAAGAGATGCGGCAGATCGAGCGCCTGGGCGGGGTGCTGGCGGCGGTCGAGGTGCGCTACCAGCGCAGCCAGATCCAATCCGCCGCCCATCGGTACGAGCAACAGATTTACAACGGCCAGCGCCCGATCATCGGGTTGACCCACTACGCGGATGAAAGCGATGAGCCGTTGCCCATGCACATCGTGCGCACCTCGGCGGCGCGGAAGCGCATGCAGATCGCGCGCCTGCGGCAGTTCAAGCGGCGAAACGCGCGGGCGGCGGCGCGGGCGTTGGATCGATTGTCAGAAGTGGTCGAGAAAGGTGGAAACGTTTTCGCGGAATTGATCCGGACTGTGGAGGTCTGCTCGCTGGGGCAGATCACCGCGCGCTTGCAGGCGCGTTTCGGGCGGTTTCGGCCGATGGTGTGAGAATACTCTCCCTCGCCCGGTACTCCGGGAGAGGGCCGGGGTGAGGGAACTTTCCGAAGGGACCCTCACCCTAACCCTCTCCCGGCGTACCGGGAGAGGGGGACAAATCCTCACCACGCTAGAATACTGTTGCGCTATGAGAGCGCGAGATTGTATTGCATGAAGCCGAGCCAAATACCGCCATCTCCGCCGACGGACGAAAACGGCAACTTCCCCGCATTGCAAGCCACCCGCGCCAGTATTGCCAGAACAATCATCAAAAATCGAAAGAGAGCGGGAATGACGCAGAAAGATTTGGCCGCCGCTGCCGGTGTCCGTGTTGAGACATTGAATCGGATCGAGAAGGGCAGGGTGTCGGCTGACACCGCGACGATTGTGAAGATAGATCGCGCTTTGAAGAGCGCAAGCAAGTTGCGTTCGCGCAAGGCGGTATAGGTCTCTGCAATGCTCCGCACGATCGCATAGACAAGCATCGACGTTTTCCCATTGGGGTCGCTGTCGATGGTTTTGTCCTGGTGGCTAAGTTTGCGCTCGCCGCCCCGCAGTGGTAGAGTGAGAGCATGGCAACGCCGGACGCCGCCGGCGACCCGCGCGTTTATCTGGCGGTGGAGCGGACTTTTCTCGCTTGGATTCGCACCGGCATCGCGCTGATGGGCTTCGGGTTTATCCTGGCCCGCTTCGGCGTGTTCCTGCGCCAGATACAATTGCTTCGCGAAAATTCCCAGCCGCAGTCATCGGCGGCCTCGGTCTGGTTTGGCGTGGCGTTGGTGATCATCGGCGTGGTCGTCAATATTTTCGCCACCGTGCATCACGTGCAGCTTGTTCGCGCCCTCCGCACTGGCAAACCGGATTTTGTGGGTCCTTCGAAGCTGGCCGTTACCATCGCCATCCTGCTGGCGTGCATCGGCCTATTGACGGCCATCTACCTCGTGCTGGTTTCGATGAACATCCCCATGCAGGCAAAATGAACCTGGGCGGGAAGGCCGTTTTTCAATAGTTCCGATTGTGACATCGCGCGATCCGCTGAAGGTATATCGCGAGAATCTGCTTTTCATCGGCGTCCGGGAAACGGCGGCGCAGGCCGTGAAGGAACAGGCGCTTGCCCAGTTCGGACAACTCTATCGCCTTGGCCAAACGCTGTGCCGGCGACATTCGGCGAAGCGTCTGAAGGTAGAGGAGCCGGTTGGTCTTCAATTCACGCTGCACGTCGGCGAATTATATCCGCGATAATGATCAAATGGATGGTTTGGGGGTAGAGCACGGCACGCGGGTCGTCCAATCGGAAGCATACCAGTGGTGTGCCTTCCTCCTGTCGCGCTCTTCTTTTCTTGTCCAAACTCTAAACTTCGGTATTCTATGCCAAGCGGCCGACTAGGCTCGTCGGGGAGCTTCGCGTGGGAAACTTACATACCCTCCGCATCCGTTTGGATGCAATTCCGATTCTGCTCTTGGCCGTCCTGAGCGCATTAGTCGGTCCCCGTTCCGCCATGGCTTCCGAGGCGGTGGTGGCGACATCCGTTCTGTTCGCGGCCGACGATTTCGTCATCAACGTCTGCCACAACGGTCAAGCGGTTCCTGACAGCGCGTTCAAGCTGGAACGCGAAATTTTCGGCGCCACCGTCATGCGCGTGCAGATCGACGTTCAGCGTGGCGATTGGCTGGTCTTTGAGGTTGTCAACGACCGTTTCCGCTGGAAAGGATCATGCGGCTTTGCCGCCGCCGGTTTGACGGCGGACGGGGAGGTTGCCTTCGCCACCGACACCCAGGGGGGGCAGTGGTCTGCCTGCGATTCTTCGGATCGAGCCTCGCGCTTCATCAGTGAAGCTGGATACCTGAGCAACAACGGCCCGGCCATCCCAACCAATCCTTGGGCGCGTGCCAACGACGAGATGAGTTCGCGCTGCGATTGGAGCGGCAAGATCATCTGGGGCGCCGGCGATACGCCCCATGTCTGGATCAAATACTTTAATCCTGCGGAACCGGGCCAATCGCGCCCGAATTCGGATTCCCGCGGCAGTTCGGTCGGCAGCGCTTCGGCGGCAACCCAGCCATCGGAACTTGCACTGGAGATCGAGTCCCTGCGCGCGCTCGACGATCTTCAGGCCACGCCCGCGCAACTCGTCCAGCTTCGCGATGCTTCCATGGACGCGGTCACTCACGTGCAAATGGCGGATCTCGATATCATTGATCAGGCCGCGGCGAAAGACAGCGCCTGCTATGCCCTGCTTCTTCGATTGCGCGAAAGCCTTTTAAGGGGTGATTCGGCCAGGATCGAGCAGGGCGAACAAGAGCTGGCGGGCCTCGAGCAGAAAATTCAAATTAATTTCACTCCGCGGATCGTTCCCAGCCCGGCGGCACAGAAATCGGCCGGCGATGTCACCCGCGAATTCTCCGGTGGGCAAATTGCCGCCTACATCGCCCGCCGCAGCGAAGAAGTGTCCGATCCAACCGAGGTTCTTCTGGGGGCGCTGATTCAATGCCGCGGCATGAGCGTGGCGGACTTCCAGCGATTCGATCTGGATATTACCCAGCAGGTTTCCGAGCTGGTCGCGGGAATGGCACAATCGCCCACCCGCCCCATCGCGCGCCGCACTTCGGAGCTGCTGAAATTGGCGCATTCTCTTAGCGACGCCGATTTTGACAATCAGCGACCTGACCTGGAAAATCAGGCGCGAGAAATTACCAAGGTGGATGCTTCCACGGCGCTGCGACACTGGATGGAATGCGAGATGGCCCAATTGTTGTCAAACCCACAGTTGCCGCTGGCGCTGGCAGACCGTTCGTCGTGGTCCCGTGAGCCTGCATCAACTTCCCGGGGAGTCAGATGAGACACTCCCAGATCGCCGGGCAGTTAATTCTGACTGTGTTGATGCCCGCCTGTTTGTTGGCGCTAACGACGATCGGGATCGCGCCGTCGGCGCGCGTGTCAATTCCGCACCGCCAGCCTTCGTTTTCCAGGTCGGGGCCAAAAAGCGTGCCGTATGCGCCGCCTCTGTCTAACGTTTCGATCGGCAAGAATTCCGCCCGCGTGTATCAGCCGCTTCATACCGCCTCGATCAATGCCCACAGGAACTGGAGCCGGACGGGCTGGTTGGTCACGGGCGGAATCGAGCGTCGGCATTTCTGGCTGGTTCGCCCGATGGACGCAGTCTGGCATGGCCGTCTCGTTTCTTTCGGCCGCGAGCGCATATTCTGGTGGCGTCATCCGCGCCTTTATTACGTGCTTTGGCTTGGGCAGGGCTGGGAATATAACAATGAGCCATCCTCCACCCAACCCACCACGCGACCCGGCCTGGTCACGGGCTTAGCGATCGAACGCACGCGGCCCTCCACCGTCGCCCTGCGCGTGAAGGCGTTTTCGGTGCTGAACAGCTTGCAGCTCACGGGCGATCAGTTCAATTCCCTTCAAGGAGCGCTGGCAAAACTGAGCGATGCCGGTGAAGTTGTGGACGCCGACGTGATCGACGATGTTTTGGAAACTAACCCAAGGTGCCTCGATACCCTGGATCATCTCTATATCGATTATGTTCAAACCAATGACGATCAGGTTATTGCAGACCGGGACAGGCTGCTCTACCTGGAAGACAAATCTCAAGCGTGCCTTGATCCGACGGTCGTGGTCACCGATGAGGCCCGCGCACAGGCGCAGCAGGTCTTTCATACTCTGACGGCGGGGCAAATCGCATCTTACATTGCGACGCGAGGTCGGATCGTTCCTGATGTCAGCGACGTTCTGATGGCGGGACTGGATCAATCGCGTCAGTTGTCCGCGAGTGATTTCGCCGACTTTAGCCAATGCCTCGCCGAGCGCGTGGCGGTCCTGACCACCGGACTGGACGCCACCGCCAACCAGCCCGTTATCACGCGCGTTAACGAGATGTTTGAACGAGCGCGTGGTCTGAGCGATGCGGCATTCACCGAGCAACGTGCTGAGTTTGAGCAGCAAGCCCACGGCATCGAGAGAAGCTGCGACCCGGTTGATCTAATCAACCACGGCATCCAATGGGATCTGGCGACTTTCCTCTCCAATCCGCAGGCCAAGGCGATGATGGCCTTACGCGCCCGCCAGTTTCATGCACCGACTTGATTCAAAAGCGAATTTCAAATCAGACTGTTTCAGCATTCCGCATTCGCCTTTTGCGCCTCCATCGCCCGCTCGATCCGTCGATCCGGCACCAGCCAGATCGTCGCTACCAGTACGTACAGGCAGCAGCCGATCCACGAACGCCAGAGGCTCAGGGCGATGGCGATCGTGTAGATAAGGATCGACAATTTCCCCTTCAAATCGCGACCGATGGCGGCGGCGAGGATGGGATTGCCGCCGGGCGCCAACAGGATCGTGCCTTGCAGAATCCAATAAGAGACGGCGGAGAGAAGCAGGATAACTCCGTACAGGGCGGTTGGTGTGGGGGCGAAATGGTTCTGGCCCATCCATGCGGTGACGAACGGAACGAACGACAGCCAGAACAGCAGGTGGAGGTTGGCCCAGAGAATCAGTCCCGTGACCCGCCGGGTGACCTGGAACATGTGGTGATGATTGTTCCAGTAGATAGCCAGGTAGATGAAGCTGAGGGCATAGCTGAGGAAGACTGGCCAGACCGCCTTGAGAACCGTCAGCGTCGCGCCCTGCGGCACTCTCATCTCCAGCACCATGATGGTGATGATGACCGCGAAGAATCCGTCGCTAAACGCTTCCAGCCGTCCTTTGTGCATGATTACAGCCTCGAGAGATTGCCAATTGCCGATCGCTGATTGCCAATTGGAATACAATCGGCAGGGAATAAGCAATAGCCACTGCACAGTCGGCAGGATGGGCAATGCTTTCGCCAAACCAGTATGATCGGGCCGCCCGAGCGGCAAGGAGATTTTGAATGCAGACATTGGCGCATCGGTTGGCACGCTTCGCGATCTCGCTGAAGTTCGATGATTTGCCTGATGCCGTGGTGCACGAGGCGAAGCGGCGCGTGCTGGATTCGATCGGCTGCGCGTTCGGCGGGTTCCATGCCGAGCCGTGCGAGGTGGCGCGGCGCGTGGCGATGGGGACGTCGGCAGATGCGGGGGCGACGCTTATCGGCACCGATCATCGCGCCCCGGCGGATTGGGCGGCGTTCGCCAACGGATGCATGGTGCGATATCTGGATTACAACGACACCTATTTATCCAAAGAACCGGCGCATCCCAGTGACAACATCACGGCGGCACTGGCGGTGGCCGAGGCGCACAAGGCAAACGGCAGGGATCTGATCACCGCGATTGTGCTGGCGTACGAGGTGCAGTGCCGGCTGTGCGATGCAGCCTGCATCCGGGCGCGCGGTTGGGATCACGTCACCTATGGGGCCTTCTCCACGGCGCTGGCGGCGGGGCGGCTGATGAATCTGGCGGCCGAGCCGATGCGTCACGCCGTCAACATCGCTGGGGTCGCCAGCGTGAACCTGCGACAGTCGCGCGTCGGTGAGCTGTCGCACTGGAAAGGGTGCGCCTTCGCCAACGCAGCGCGGCACGGGGTCTTCGCGGCGATGCTGGCGGCGGAAGGGATGACCGGCCCGGCCCCGATATTCGAGGGCGCCAATGGATTCGAGAAGCTGATCAGCGGGCCGCTGCGCCTGCGGGGTCCGATCGCCACCGGCAAGCCGGTTCGCAAGCCTGACGATCTGATGATCCTGAAAACCAGCATCAAGTTCTGGCCGCTGGAGTATCATGCCCAGAGCGCCGTCGAGGCCGCGCTGCAACTGCGCGAACAGATCGATGGCGTGGAACAGATCGAGAAGATCGAGATCCAGAGCCACGATGCGGCGGTGGATATCATCGGCAGCAGCCCGGAGCAGTGGAAGCCGACCAGCCGCGAGACGGCCGACCACAGCTTGCCGTATCTCACGGCCGTGGCGCTGATGGATGGCAAGGTGACGCCCCGACAGTTTGAGCCGAAGCGCTTCACCGATGCGAAATTGCGGAAGCTGGTGAAGCGCGTGACCGTTTCGCGTCATGCGGAATTAAGCCGCAGGTATCCCTCGGATGTCGGGAACATCATCACGCTGAAGCTGCGTGGCGGCAAAACGCTGAGCAGGCGTGTGGATGTCCCGCTGGGAAATGCCAAAAAGCCGCTGAGCGATGCACAGGTGGAAGAGAAGATGCACGCGCTGGCCGATCCCGTGCTGGGGGCCGATCGCGTGGATAAAGTCGCCCGGTGGGTCTGGAAATTGGAAGAGAAACGGAATGTCGGCGAGCTGATGCCGCTGTTGATGGTGAAGTGATGGCCAAATCGCGAGCCGGCAAATCCCGGGGGGCGGCGCTGCGGCGGCTGATGTCACGCGGCTGCGTGGTGATGCCGGGCGCGTTCAACGGGCTGACAGCGCGGCTGATCGAGCGGATCGGGTTCGACGCGGTCTATGTCAGCGGCGCCGGCCTCTCCAACGCAACCGCGGGGGTGCCGGATATCGGGCTGCTGTCGCGTCAGGAATTTGCGATGCTGGCCGGTTATATCGCCGCCGCCATCTCTATTCCTGCGGTGTGCGATGCGGATACCGGATTCGGCGATGCGGGCAAGACGGTCGAAGCGTATGAGCGCGTGGGATTGGCCGGGCTGCACCTGGAGGATCAGCAATTTCCCAAGCGCTGCGGACACCTGCCGGGTAAGGAGATCGTCAAGGCGAGCGAAATGGCTCGCAAGATTCGCTCGGCGGTGGCGGCGCGGCGGGATAAAAGCTTTTTGGTAATCGCGCGCACCGATGCGCGCTCGGTGGAGGGTTTTGATGCGGCGGTGGAGCGGGCGCTGATGTACCTGGAGGCCGGGGCGGATGCGATCTTCCCCGAAGCGCTGGAATCGGCCGAGGAATTCGCACAGTTCGCCCGGCAGGTTCGCGCGCCGCTGATGGCCAACATGACCGAATTCGGACGCAGCCCGCTGCTGAGCGTTTCAGAGTTGTCAGCGATGGGATATCGCCTGGTGATATTCCCGCAGACCGCCCTGCGCGTCGCCACGCCGGTCGAGGAGCAATGCCTGCGCGATCTGAAGCGCCTCGGCTCGCAGAAAAAATGGCTTCGGAAAATGCAAACCCGCCAAGCGCTGTACGAGCTGTTGGGGTATGATCCGAAGCAATAATTGCACAGGAGAAGCGATGAGCGAGCAAGCCCAAACCTACAGTCCCGGTCTTGCCGGCGTCATTGCCGGCGAATCGGCGATTTGCTGGGTCGATCCCAATTCCGGATTGCGATATCGCGGCTATGACGTCGAGGAATTAGCGGCGTCGGCGACTTTCGAGCAGGTCGCTTGGCTGATCCTGCACGGCGAATTGCCCAGCAGCGCGGAGCTGGCCGAGTTCAAGAAGCAGCTGTTGTCGCAGCGGATGCTGCCGCCGCCGGTGCTGGAGATTCTGCGCCAGCTTCCGCGCGGCGCGCGCGCCATGGACATGCTGCGCACCGGCGTGTCGGCGCTGGGATCGTTCGATCCCGATCTGGGCAAAGTCGATCATGATGCGAACACGCGCAAGGCCGTGCGGCTCCTGGCGCGCCTGACCACGCTGAGCACCGCGGGGTGGCAGATTCTGCAGGGCAGGCAGCCCTTCACGGGAGACGATCAGCCCAGCCTCGCCGAGCGATTCCTCTTCGGCCTGAGCGGCAAGGCGCCCCAAGCCTGGAAGTCCAAGGCCCTGGATACGATCCTGATTCTGTACGCGGAGCACGAGTTCAACGCCTCGACGTTCGCGGCGCGGGTGACGGCGTCGACGCTGCCGGACATGTACTCGGCCATCGTCAGCGCCATCGGCGCGCTGGAGGGGCCCCTGCACGGCGGGGCCAACGAGGAAGCGATGAAGGTGCTGGAAGAAATCGGCTCCCCGCAAAACGCCGAGCGGTGGGTGAAGGAGCGACTGGCCCGCAAAGAGAAGATCATGGGCTTCGGCCATCGCGTGTACAAGACGGGTGATTCGCGCGTGCCCACCATGCGCAAGCTGCTCGACAGCATCGGCAGGCAGACCGGCCAGCCGCAGTGGCTGGCGATCTGCATGAAGTTGGAAGAAGTGATGGAGAAAGAGAAAGGGCTGTTCGCCAATCTTGATTTATATGCAGCCCCCGTGCTGCATTTGATGGAGATTCCCGTCCCGCTGAACACGCCGCTGTTCGCCTGCTCGCGAGTGATCGGCTGGGCGGCGCACGTGATCGAGCAGCAGGATCACAACCGGATTATCCGCCCGCGATCGATTTACACCGGCCCACCGCCGCGAAAGTTCGAGCCGATGAAGAAGTGATGGGGTTGTTGTGCAGGCCGACTGAAGTCGTCCTGCCGGGGATGGAATGGTCGCGGCAGGACGACTTCAGTCGGCCTGCGGGTGCATTTCAGACTCCACGCGCACGATCGCCAAGCCATCGTACCCCTTGCTCCCGACGGTCTGTATGGCCGTCGCCGTCACGCGTTTTTCCGCGGCCAGGACCTGGTTGAACCGGCGGATACCCTGCACGTCCGCGTCGGCGCTGGCCGCATCAACCACGGCCCCCTTGCGCACCACATTATCTACGATGATCAAACTCCCCGGCCGCGAAAGCTTCAGCGCCCAGGTGAAGTAATCAGCGGTGGCCGGCTTGTCGGCGTCGATGAAGATGAGATCGAACGGTCCACGCTTCTCGGTGGCCAGTCGCGGCAACGTTTCCAGCGCCCGGCCCAGTCGAACTTCCACCGCATCGGCCAATCCCGCCCGGGCGATGTTGGCGCGCGCGATCTGGGCGCACTTCGGATCGGCTTCCAGCGTGATCAGCCGCCCGCTTGGCGGCAGGGCCCGCGCCAGCCAGATCGTGCTGTATCCACCCAGCGTGCCGATCTCCAGGATGGCCGCCGCGCCCTGGATTTTCGCGAGCAGGTGCAGAAGCTTTCCTTGCGTGGGGGTGACGTTGATCGGCGGCAGATTCGCCGCCGCACTGTCCCGCAAAGCCGCATCCAGCGCGGGATCGGGTGGGATCAGAAGATCGGTGAAATATCGATCGACGGCGGTCCACTGGTCCTGGGTCATGGAGTCTCCTGATCCGGCAGCATACCGGATGGAGATGGGTCAATTCGATAGCAATTGGAAGTTCGGCGAGCGGACTCGCCGGCTACACGGGTGTCGCCCGGCGGGCGCGGAAGATTCGCCATCCCTTCCACCCGCCCCACAGGATTGCCGCCCAGGGGAGCAGGAGGCACAGGCCGATCACGATCAGTTGCAGGCTGTAGAGCAATCCCCGGATGCTGGTGGCCAGGCCGTTCTTGAAGCTGAGCCAGATTCCCGCATCCTGCTGGACCAGCGCGCTGGCGCCGACCAGCGTGACATCGACGCGGGCGCGCACGAAATCGGCATCGGGCACGGCGGGGTTCTTGGTCTGCTCGATATTGCGCAGCGTCCCCAGCGCGCGGGCCCGATCGATCAGTTCCGCGCCATTTTTCAATGGCACATCCACCACCAGATGGGCGACGAATTGATCGCCCTGCGACAGGTTCTGATCGATGACGCGGCCACCGGCCGACAGCGCCGCGGCCAGCAGGTCGGTCATCCCCTTTTCCGGATCGGAGCAATTGACCGAAATGCCCGTCGTCTGGCGCGGGGGAATCTGGTCCAGGTCCTGGATCGTCAACACGAAACCGTGCTTGGCGGCGGTGACGTTGGCGGTGTCGGGGTTCTCAGTGACAGCCAGTTGCATAACACCGCCAAGCTGCCGCACCTCCGCCAGCAGCGCCTCCGCTTTGTCGCTGGGGACCTCGAAATTGACGGTGGCATCGATCCGCTGATCGGTGGCGCGGTTGAGCGCGGAATTGACGACGCGTCCACCGGCGGCTGCGACGCGCTCGATAATCTGGTGGTACGCCTTCTCCACGTCGCCGCAGGCCATGGAAACGCTCGTCGTCTGCCGCGGCGCGATGTTCGCCAGGTTGTAGAGGGAAATCTGCAGCTGCGTATTTTCCCGCTGGACGTGCACGCCGGCGGGGGCCTTGGTTCCATCGGGCGTGGTTTGCTGGCGCGTAATGTCCAGACGGGCCACGCGCCCAAGCTGCTTGAGCCGATCCGTCACCGGCCCGGCGGCGTCGGGCGCGACCTCGGCGACAATCGTCGCTGCCAGTTGCCCGGCGTCGAGCTGCTTCAAATCGGACTGGATGATGCGGGCCTTGGCGTCATCCAGCGCTCGCAGCGCGTTGTCGCGGGCCTTTTGCACGTCATCGGTCTCGATGCCCATGCTGACGTTCTCGGTCTCGCTGGCAGTCGCGGCCTGGCGGATGTCGCGCTCGCTCAGCGTGATCTGCAGCGTCGAGAAGGCGATCAGGCTGTTGTCATAGTTGATCTGCCCGGTGATCTTCTCGATCTTCTCGCGCCAGATGCCCAGTTCCTTCTCGGCCGCCAAGAGGTCCTTCACCTCGCCCTTGCCGGTTTTGATGATCTCCAGCAGCCGGTCCTGCATGGCCTGGGCGGCGCGCAGCTCGCTTTGCAGATCGGTGTACTGCCGCGTGATGTCGTCGGCGACGATCTTCTGTCCCTTCAGATCGCCCAGGCCGCGCAGCTTCAGGACCAGCGTATCCAGATGTTCCGGCGGGACGCGCACGACGATGGTGCCGCTAACCTTGCCGTTCTCCAGCTTCTGCGAATCGGTGCTATCGACGAATCCGCGTTCCTCGGCAACGATTTTTGAGATTTGCAGGAAGGCGGAATCGAAGCTATCGACTTCGAATTGCATTTCGCCATGGCGGATGATTTTGCGGTCGGATTCGACCGGCGCTGGCGTAGCAGGTGCTGTCGATGCGGAAGGCGAAGCCGATGGTGGAGACGTTGGCGCAGCAGTTGCCTGCTGGGGAGACGACGCCGACGCGATCGCCCGTTCATCGGAGGGTTTAAAATATTGGAAATGCACGGCTGGTTGGTTGTGAAGGTCATCCAGGGACAAACCATCCAGGTCCTCCCGGGCACGATTGGCTTCCAGCTCGATGAGAATGTCTTTGTTTTGTTGACGCTCCTTGTCGATGTTTCTGCTGTATTCGCCGAGTTTGGAGTTGTAATCGACATGCATTTTCTCGGCCTCATCTGTGGCTTTCTTGCGCTCCGCATCTTCACGATTGACCGTTGCGTTATTGAGGTCGGAGAAAAGTACGTTCTGTCCGTCCTGCCCATGTCTATGGAGTTGGATCGTCTGGCCAACCTGCTGCAGGTTAGAGCCGAGAGTAACTTGATTGGCGCGTTGTCGCTCAGTGATCATGTACGATCCGACATAGCCCACGCCGGCGACGAGGATGACTGCAGCAGCGGCGGCGGCGGCGCGGGGGATGGCGGGGTGTAAATGCAGGACGGGCCAAATCATTTTCCGTGACTCGGCGCGGCGGAGCTGTTGGATCACGCGGTCTTCGAAATCGGGCGAGGGGTGCACATTCTGGAACAGTTGGCGAAAGTGCGCATCGGCGGCGCGGGCATCTTGCAGCGCGGCGGCGCAGGCGGGGCACTGGGCGGCGTGGGTATCGAAACGCTGCTGGTCGTCGGCGTCCAGGCCGTGGGTCAGAGCGACGGCGAGGCGGTCGGTGAACCAGGTGTGGATGGATGATTCGGTGGTCATGGGACCTCGATCGATGTCTTGTCGTTCAGTTTTTCGCGCAGCATTGCCAAACCTCGGCCGAGCAGGCCGCGCAGCGAGCCGTTGGTCAGGGCCAGCTCGCGGCTGATCGTGTCGTAGTCGGCGCCGCCCAGATAACGCATCATCAGGGGGAGGCGATAATCCTGCGGCAGGCAGCGCAGGGCGGCCAGGACGTTCTCACGCTGCTCGCGCAGGTCGGCCGACTCGGACGGCGATGCCTGGTCCGCGGCGATCAAATCTAATTCCGCGGACCGCTTTCCAGTCGCCCGTCGTTTCCTGCGAGCTTCGCGGCGGACGCCGTCGAGCAGGACCGAGTGCGCGATGGCGAAGAGCCAGGGGCGGAACGCTTCGGGATTGCTCAGCGACCGGAGAGAGCGCCAGGCGGACAGGAACGTTTCCTGGGCAAGGTCCTCGGCCTGGTGCGTGTCGGCCGTTTCGAGGTACAGACGCGCGAACACCGCCCAGCCGGTGCGACGGACCAGCTCCTCGAACGCCGAGCGATCACCCTGTTGGCTTTGGCGGACCAGCTCGTGGTCGCTTTGGGTCACGAATCGGCTCCCATTGATTGATTAGACGCCGGATGTCTGGGCGCGGCGCGCGAAATTGAGATTTTTTTTCTGCGTGGACGCGGCGAGCATGCTCGCCGGCTAAACTGAATGCATGGGTGAGGCGAATAAGATTATCTACTCGATGATCGGGGTGAGCAAAACCTTCGAGAAGAAGGTGATCCTCAAGGATATTTACCTGTCCTATTTCTACGGTGCGAAGATCGGTGTGCTGGGGCTCAACGGGTCGGGGAAAAGCTCGCTGCTGCGCATCCTGGCCGGCGTCGACAAGAAATATGACGGGCAGATCAGCCTGCAGAGCGGGTACAGCGTCGGATTGCTGGAACAGGAGCCGGTGCTGGATGAGACGCTGACCGTGCGGCAGATCGTGGAGCAGGGGTTGGCCGCCACCGTCCAGTTACTGAAGGAGTTCGAGCGCATCAACGATCGGCTGGCGGAGCCGATGAGCGATGCGGAGATGAACAAGCTTCTGGCGAAACAGGGAGACGTGCAGGAGAAGCTGGATGCGGCCAACGCGTGGGACCTGGATGCGCAGCTTGAGATGGCGATGGATGCGTTGCGCTGCCCACCGGGCGACACGTTGGTGAAGGTGCTCTCGGGCGGGGAGCGACGGCGCGTGGCGCTGTGCCGGTTGCTGTTGCAGAAGCCGGATGTCCTGCTGCTGGATGAGCCGACGAATCACCTGGATGCCGAATCGGTGGGTTGGCTGGAGCAGCACCTGGGCCGATATGAGGGGACCGTCATCGCGGTGACGCATGACCGGTATTTTTTGGACAATGTCGCGGGGTGGATCCTGGAGCTCGACCGCGGCCAGGGGATTCCGTGGAAGGGGAATTATTCATCGTGGCTGGAGCAGAAGCACGCGCGGCTGGCGCAGGAGGAGCGCGCCGAAAGCAGCCGGCAAAAAACGCTGGCGCGGGAGCTGGAATGGGTGCGCAAAAGCCCCAGCGCGCGGCGCGCCAAATCCAAGGCGCGCCTGGCGGCGTACGAGGCAATGCTTAACGCGGACGGCCAGAAGCGGCTGAGCGAGATCGAGATTTTTATTCCACCGGGGCCGCGGCTGGGCGAGAAAGTCATCGAGGCGGTCGACATCGCCAAGGCGTACGGGGAGAACCTGCTGATGTCGGAGATGAATTTCATCCTGCCGCCTAACGCGGTGATCGGCGTAATCGGGCCCAACGGCGCCGGCAAGACGACGCTGTTCCGCATGATCACTGGCCAGGAGAAGCCGGACCGCGGGCGCATCGAGCTGGGCGCCAGCGTGAGCCTGGCGTACGTCGAGCAGAGCCGCGAGGGGCTGACGGCATCCGCCAGCGTCTGGGAGGCGATCTCTGACAAACAGGAGAACATTCGACTGGGGAGCGTGCAGGTCAACTCGCGGGCCTACGTATCTCGCTTTGGATTCATCGGGACGGATCAGCAGAGAATCCTGGGGACGCTATCGGGCGGCGAGCGCAACCGCGTGCACCTGGCGCGGATGCTCAAGCAGGGCGCCAACGTCCTGCTGCTTGACGAGCCCACCAATGATCTGGATGTGAACACCATGCGGGCATTGGAGGAGGCGATCGAGAATTTCGCCGGCTGCGCCGTGATCATCAGCCATGACCGCTGGTTCCTCGATCGCGTGGCGACGCACATTCTGGCGTTCGAGGGGGAAAGCCAAGTGCGGTTTTTTGAGGGAAATTACAGCGAATATGAAGGGGAACGCCATCGACGGCTGGGGGTGGAGGCGGATCGGCCACACCGTATCTCTTATCGCAAACTCACTTTAGGATAGTTCAAAATGCGCTGATTTTCCGCAGAAACTTGGGCACAGACGGGTTCGCTGGCACAGGCATTGCGACCCCAATCCTGACAAGTTGTGATTTCGAAAGGAGTGCCCAAAATGGAACGCAGGAATCAGAGCAGTGGATTTGCGTCGATGGATCGGCGGAAACAGCGAGAGATCGCGCGCAAGGGCGGGATGGCAGCACATCGCAAGGGTGTGGCCCATGAGTTCACCGCCGAGGAGGCCCGCAACGCGGGCCGCAAAGGCGGGCAGAACGTCAGCCTCAACCGCAGCCACATGATTGAAATAGGCCGTCTGGGGGGCCAGCGCTCGGCAGAGCGGCGTAGAAGCCGGATGAACCAGGTCGGTGGAGAACCCTATGGGGAATCCCGGCCGGCCGTGCCGGAAGCATCCTCGGTTCCGGTGGGCCAAGAATCGCCCGAAGTGACCCAGCGCGAAGATGCGGAGACCGAGACGATGTCGCAAACGAACGCCAGTGACGGCGGCGACATTGCTCAGTCTGGTGGCTGGGAAGCCGCTGACGCAAAGCACGATGCATTAGCCCGCTAGTACGACAAAGTCGGCGAAGCCGACGGCTATCTGTCGGGCTCGTTGTTATCTACTTCAAAACCCCTCTCCCGGAATGACCGGGAGAGGGGATTTTCGTTTTCCGACCTTCAATTTCTGCACCCGTGGCGGGTATGCGGCTGAATTTAACTTCAGCCGAGCAGCCGTCGCTTCAGGTTGCGCGCGGTGGCGAGCAAGCCCAGTCCACCCAGGCCCGCCAGGGCCTGCAGGGCCGCCGATGGCAGCGGTACCGGGACAGGTCCCGGAGAGGGCGTCTCGATGAACTGGAACGTGGACCCGACGGGGTCGATCAGCAGATCCGACCCGTCCGATCCGCCCCAGGCCGAAGTGAAATGGTTGTCCTGACGACCACTGTAAGCAACGGACGAGGGAGTGAAGACAATCCCCGTATAGTTGTCGGCGGGGTTTGGATTGAACGCCGGGGTGAACGATCGACCAATGCTGTCGAAGGTCGCCTCGCCACCGGAAACGGAGAAGGTGAAACCGTTCCAGTTGGAGCCGGTTTCATTGGTGATCATTTCGGTGACGACGTCGATCTGCGCGTCGGCGCCCGTGGTGGGGACGAATGAAATCGTGGCCGGCGACGAGCTGGTGAAATCCGCGAACTTTTCGACGGTGAGCGTCTTACCGGTTGGATAGGCGACGACCACCACACCCGTGGGCGCGGTGATGTCCCAGCCACCAACGCTGCCTGTCTGACCAGGGTCCACGACCACGACCTGCGCCGCCTGCGAAATGGCGGCGGCGCCCAAAACTGTCGAGACGATTCCAGAAATTGCTAACTTGGAAATGTTCTTCACGGCGACTGCCTCCTTTTAAAAATTTGCCGTTCTCCCCGACCTCCCTATTGGGGCAATGCACGAATCTACTACAAACGTAGCGTAATGTACATTTCTCGTGGATTCGTTTCAAGCCACCCAGCTTGTGCAATGGATTGTCGCAGAGACTCGCGCGGCGTGTCAATGTTCAATCGTGTACTGAACAGGAGCGCAGAAACCGCGCAAAAAAAAGCGAGGGTTGAATTTGATTCAACCCTCGCGAAGCAGGTTTATCTTCGAATAGAACGCTGGTTCAGGCCGTTGCTTTCAGCTTCTTGCCGAACGCCACGAGCGCCAAGCCACCGAGACCCACCAGACCCTGCCAGGCGGCGTTGGGCAGTGGGACGACGGTGCTTGTGCTGACCGTCGGGATCTCATCCAGGACGAACACACCACCAGCGCTGGCGTTGATCGTCAGGGTGGAGGTGTCGCCGGCGTAGCTGCCCCAATCGGTGGTCTGGTGATTGAGCTGGCTACCCGTGTAAGAGACGACGCCGCCGGAGTTGCTGGCCAGCGTCAGAACGTAATGGGCGGCGATGGCGCCGCCGTCCAAGACGCTGGAGACCGTGGCGGTGCCTGATTCAGCGGCCACCGCATCGGTGAAGCCGGTCCAGTTGAGACCGGACTCATTCACGATGCTTTCGCCGGTCACGATGAACGTGCTGGCGGCGGTGCTGTTGGCCATGCCGTCGAAGGTAATTCCGAGGCTGGCGCCATTGGGGAAGGTGGCTTCCTTCTCAATGGTGATGGTGTTACCGGTAGATTCGATCAGCAGGACAACGCCGGCTGGCGTGGTGATATCCCACCCATCGACCGTTCCGGTTTCGGTCGTTGCGGGGGAACCAATCGTCGTCACCAGCGCGGCGCGCGTGGCTGACGTCGAGACGCCGAATATCGCGGCAATAGCGGCGATACCGGCTGTTTTGAGTATACCTTTCATAATCTTCGACCTCCCTTTAACAGAACCACAGAACCTGTGGTCCGAACATCTTGAACTAGATTCAGTCAAACGGTCAACACGAAAAAAATACACATTGCAGTTTTTTGTGAAGCACGGAGCCACACGGATCCCTGGCTTCTCACACACCCACAGAGGATCTTTTGAAGCGTTACGTCATCCCCTTTCTGCCGCGTAAACGCAAACGCGTTACGCGAGGTGCTACGGCGACCTCGCGCCAGCCCATAATATCCGATTTTTCCTTCAAACGTTGCGGCATATTGTACTGAAAATCCCGCCTGCGTCTACAACAAATTCTGCATAAAGGTCACAGACGAAGGCAGCCGTATTAAACGGAAAACTCGACCTAGTCTGGAATAACGATTCAACGTGATCGAACGACAAGTGCCGATCCGATTGCACAAACTTTGCGCATTACCACACCGCAAAGCATGGTCAGGAGCGATACGAGCAACTGGTATGCCATTCTCGCGCACCCGTTCCGCCCCGAATGACACGTAGGAAATTTAATTGTCTGTTTCGAGTAGGTTTATGAGCGAAAGAGGCGCGCCGAGCGCGCGCCAAGGCGGGTTAAGCTGGTGAAGTGGGGATTATTTGGCGGTTGGGCCCAAATCGGTACCTGTGACTGAATTGCGCGCCTCCGTCTTTTTGGCCGCGTCACGCGCCGTTTCCAAATCCGATCGCAATTCCTCCGGCACCTTCGCGCCGGCCTGAACTTGGGCATCGATCTTCGCCAGGTAAGCGGCCGCGGCTTCGATCTGGCCGCTCTTCGCGCAGGCGTAGGCCAGGCCGATCAGCAGGCTCATATTTTTCGGCTGGATATGGTATCCGGCCTGGAAAGCGGCAATGGCGTCATTGACCTTCCCCTGCGCCAGGAGCACGCGTGCCAGCGTGTCGTAAAAGCTGGGCAAATCCGGATCGTTTGGATTTGCCGTGATGGCCGCGCGCACCAATCCCTCTGCCTCCTTGAGCGAGGCCATATCCCCATTTTGGCGCAGGAAATCCGCCAGGTTGTTCTGCGCGCCCGGGAGGTTGGGATTGATTTTGAGAATCTGGCGATAGGCCTGCTCGGCTGCCGGGCGATCATGAATTCCCGTGGCAGCGGCGGCAAATGTCGCCAGCACCGGCACCGTCGCATTTTGCGCTGAGACAAACGGCTTGAGGGTGTCGTAAGCAATCTGGAATCCCTGCGCATAACCGCGGTCGAGCGCGCATTGCACGTACGCATCGGCCAGTTGTTCCTGGTCTCCCATGGAACTGGGGTCGAGCCTGGGTCGGATTTGCTCGATCCAGGCGGCGGCCGAGGGACCATCGCTGTGCGCGAAAGCGGCGATCTTCAGCCAGTCGGCGCGCCATGCCGCCGAGGAATCGGCCAGCGGCTGCAGCAGCGCGGCGGCGTCGGCTTCGTTGCCCGCGCGAATCAACGCCTGGGCGTAAAGCAGCAGCAAATCGTGATTGGCCTCGGGGTATGCCTTGGCATCGTTGACATACGGGGTCAGCCGATCGACGGCGTCGCGCGGCTGGTCGAGGAACAGATCGGCCGTGGCGATCAATCGATCGGCGGTGACCGGGTGGTTCGGATCGCGCAGCCGCCACTCGCGCGCCGCCACCACTGCGTCGGTCCAGTCCCCGGCCATAACGTACGCATCGGTCGCCGTCGCGGCGGCGGTGGCGGATTGCGCAAAACGCGACATCAGCGTCGCCGCCAGCGATAATGCATCGTCGCTGCGACCCATCGCCAGCAGCCGCGCTATCGTCAGCGAATACAGCGGCTCAAAATTCGGATACTTTGCCAGAAGCCCCTGAAGGCTGCTGACGGTGTCGGCGGGGCTGGCGGTGGCGGCGTCGGCGACCACCCGCAAGGTCTGGTCCCCCGCATCATTGGTCGGATCCAGCGAGATCGCCAGCAGCAACGGCTGCAGCCGCTTGGCATCGTTCGAGGCGGCGAAGATGTCCTGCGCGGTTTTGAGGTTGGCCAGCGCCGCGTTGTTCGGCCAGCGCGTCAGTGCGGCATCGGTGGCGTGCCTGGCGGCGCCCCACTGCTGACTGCGGATGAAAAATCCGATCTGCGCCAGCGCAGCGGCGGGATCATCACCGGCGGCCTTGACCGCGTCCTCGTACAGCGTCGCCGCGGTCTGCGAATCGCCATAATTCTCCTCGAAATCAGCCTGCACCAACGCGCGCTGGGCGGGCGACAGCGAGTTGGCATTGAGTCGATCCAGCCACTGGCGAGCAGTGACCAGGTCATGCTGCGAGCCGAAGAATTCCGCCGCCTCACGGATCGTCGCCGTATCGAGATTGGGGGCCGTCAAAAGCTTGAAATAGAGCGCGGCGGCATCGCTGGTGCGGCCTTCGCGGCGATAAATCTTGGCCAGCGTCGCATCGCGAAGCGTCTGCGAAGTGCCCTCGCCATGGGTGGTGAGGATGGCCTCGGCGCGCTGATTGTCGCCGTCGGCGGCGATCATGCGGGCGGCATCGACCGCCATCGCCGGTGGGATGTGCGGCAGCGATGCCAGCTTGTCGAACACGCCCTTGGCTTCGTCGGTCTTGCCGTCAGCCTGCAGCATGCGCAGCAGGTTGTAATTCGCCAACGCCAGGTCCGGCTGAAGCGCGACGGCCTGCCGCCACTCCGCGATGGCGGCGGCATTGTTGTGGACCCGCTCGTACGCCATGGCCAGCAGCTCGTGCGGCTGATATTCCTGCGGCGAGAGCTTGATGACTTCATCCAGCAGGACGATGGCGGCGGAAACGCCCTGGTCGGATTTCGCATCCATCAGCAACAGCCGGGCGCGGGCGATTTTCCAGGCGGTGGCCTGCTCCCCGGTCAAATCGCGCAGCCGCTTGATCGTGCGATCCATGAACGGGTGGTCGGACCAGGCGGATTCTTCGGTCGAAACGATCGCCGACTGCACCGCCAGGTCATTGGGATACGCATCGCCCAGCGCTTCCCAGGCTTTGGCGGCCTCGGGGTCGTGTGACATCTCGCGGTACTGGCAGATGGCGCGGTCCCAGGTTTGTGCGTTGGCCGCGACCTTGGCCTTGCCGTCGAGCAGAATCTGGAGCCCTTCGGCGGCGTGGCCATCGTTGTACAGGCTGGTGGCGCGGGTGTACGCCAGCGCGGGCGTCAAGCCATATTCCTTCTGGATCGTCGCATAGATGGAATCCTCCAGCCCCAGCTTTTCGGTTTTGCTGACTTCGGCCAGCCGCAGGAACAGGGTGTCGCCGCCCTCGTGGGGGGATTGCTTGAGCGCCGTGTTGATCAGATCGATCGCCTTGTCGCGTTGGTCGGCGCGCACCAGCAGGGCGACGTAGATCGGCAGGGTGGAAGGCTCGCCGGGAACCTCGCCCTGCACCTGCGCCACCTGCTGCAGCAGATCGTTGACCTGGGCGGAGCTGCTGTTGGCATCGAGCCTGGCATACATGACTTCCAGGTGGGCGACGATGGCATTGAAATTGTTGTACTTGGTGAGTTTGTCGCCGCCTTCGGCGTTGGTCAGCAGTGCCAGGTCCGAAGCCCGGGCTGCTTCGTCCGAAGCGCCCTTGCCCTGGTGCGCCAGGGTCATGGCGATGCGGACATAAGGCTCAGTCCAGGTGGGCGCCAACTTGCTTGCCAGGCGCCAGGCCTGCAGCGCCAGCTCAAATTCACCCACTTCGTTGTAGGCATCGCCGAGCATCGCCTGCACGATCGCGTTCGCGGGGTTGGTGGTCGCCGCGTCCTGGTATTGCGCCAACTGCGCTTTGGGGTCCAGGGCCGTACCTTTGAGAAGCGTCTCGAGGGCAACGGCCCAGGCATATGCGGCGCGATCCACCGGCGGGGTGCCGGCGCCCCGCGCGGCCAGACGGTCGATCAGCGGCTGCGCCTGGCTGCTCTTATCCATCGCGAACAGGCATAGGGCCTTGAACGCGATCAGATCGACGTTGGTTTGCGGAGCGTCGACGTCCAGGTTCTGCAGGCGCGCCAGCGCCGCCTCAAATTTGCGGCTCTGCCACAGACGCCGCACCAATATCACGTTCAGATCCGGATCATTGAGCTTGGCGACCGCCCGGGTCAACACATCCAGCGAGCGGCCGAATTCCCGGCTTTGATCCAGCGAGAAGACCAGCTTGCTGGCGAACTGTGCGTCGGGTGGATCCTGCTGGGCGGCCTGCAGAATCAACTGGCGGGCCTGCTCCATGTCGGCGACGCTCTGTTGCGGCGTTTCATCCGCCGCCTGCCCATAGTAATACGACCATGCCTTGACCAGCAGGAAGCGCGGATCGTTGGGATACTTGGCCATCAGCGCGTCGGCGTGGCCATGAATCTCCGCGGGCGGCTTGCCCAGCTGGTGCATCAATTGCAGAATGGTCCATTGCATCCCCAGGTCCGCGGGGTTGAGCTGCACATATTTTTGCGCGGCGACATCGGCATCCTGAAATTTGCGGTCGCGCGCGTTGATCGTCACCAGCGCCTGCAGTGCCGCCAGGTCGTTGGGATGATTCCGCAGAATATCGTTGGCCAGATCCACCGCGGAGCTGGCATAGGCGCCGACGTTGACCTGCATCTCCAGCAGTTGCTCCTGCGCATCGAGGTTGTCGGGCACGAGGGAGGCGTACTTGCGCATGATCTGGATGGCCTGCTGGATGTAGCCGCCGTCGATCGTCGGCACCTTGCTGCGCGAAATGCCGAAGGCGCGCAAGGCCTCCGGATCGGTTTTGTGCTTGATGACGTAGGCATTGAGATCGTTGATGGCGGTCTGGTAATCGCCCGCTGCGTAGGCGGCCATGCCGTCAACCTTTTCCTGCTGAATCTGGGCCTCGGCCAGGTTGAGGCGGTGTCGCCACCACGTGACCAGGCAGCTTCCCACCACGAGCAGGCCGACGAACAGGATCAGGATTCGACGTTTGGTTTTCGGACGGATGATCATGAACGGGATACCTTACGGAATAGCAGGACGATGGTTCGCCAGATAATCCACAGATCCAGCGCCCATGAGCGGTGTTCGACGTATTCGATATCGTACTTGATCCATTCCTGGAAGTCGGCCCCGGTGGTGCGCGTGCGATGGATTTGCCACAGGCCGGTGATCCCCGGGCGCACCGACAGGCGGGCGTCGCGCCAGGGCGGGCAATACTGGTTTTCAACCTGCGGGCTGGGCCGCGGACCCACCACCGACATGTGCCCCAGCCACACGTTGATGAATTGCGGGAGCTCGTCCAGATCGTATTTGCGGAGGAATTTTCCCACGCGCGTCAGGCGCGGATCGCGCGGGATGAAGAACTGCGGCCCGTCCGCCTGGTTCTGGTCGCGCAGCTGCGCCTTGAGCAGCTCGGCATCCCTGGCCATTGAGCGGAACTTGATGCAGGGGAATTCGCGCCCGCCCAGCGTCTGGCGGCGATGCACGAAGAAAAATGGCCGCCCGTCTTCCACCCAGATCGCCAGCACGATCAGCGGATACAGCGGCAGCGTCAACGCCAGCGCCAGCCCGCTGAAGACCACATCGAACAGCCGTTTGAAGGCGCGACTGAGCGCCGTGGTGGACCGGATTGAAGCCGTCTGCGGAATCTCGCTGGGCTCGATATTCAGCCATTGGATGTCTTCGGTCGGCGGCCGCGCTGACGGATCGTCCCAGACGATGGTGGGACCGATGACGGTGTTTCCCGCGGCGACCTTCCTGCCCGCCCCGACCCAGACCGGGCCGATGAAACGCGCCGCAGGGTCGATCACGCTGAGCGGGTCCTTCCAGACCTGCGGCTCGAGCAGCTTGGCGCGGGTGATGGTGGAATCGGGGTGCGTCCAGCTCTGCACGAGGGTTTTCAGATAGGCGGCGATCTCCCGGTCGAGGCTGCGGTCGAAGACCCTTCCGGCGATGGATTGCGCCAGCGATTCGTGCCGCGGCGTGTACCGCCGCAGCCGTTTCCAACCGGTCAGCGGGTCAGGCGCCGATTGCCAGAGCCGCGCCACTTCGATCTGCGGCGTCAACGCCACGCGCGCCAGGCGCAGATCCTGGCCGCCGTCGTACAGGCGCTGAAAGCGGATGAATCGGTTGGAATCATCAGTGACGACCTTCTCGCGATATCCGCGCTCACGGTCGTCGCGCAGACGCAGAAACATGATCTGCGGCGCGATCCACTTGAGCACTTCCACCACGCCGCGCAGCTGAAAGTGCACCAGGATGCGCGGATCGGTCAGAAGATAAAGCTCGGCGTCGCTGACGATTTCCGAAGGCTCTCCCTGGCGCACCACCTGCACGCCGTGCGCCGCCCAATAGCGGTGATGCAGCGCCAGCGGATCCAGCCCCCAGACGGTATGCGCCATAATCGGGGCTTGCGTCGGCTCGGGGCGGGCGGCGATGGTGGATTGGAAGGCGATCATGGCTTATGGCGAGATTCGAGCGGCACCGGATATTCAGCGGCATGGCCACTTTTAGTGGCCATGTCTTCGCATTATTGCGGTCCGCAATGACGTCGTCATTCGAATTTCGTCATTTAGTTTATGCCCGGCGAAAGACTCATGAGCTTCGTCCGCTGCTCTTGGTCGATGAGCCCGTTCGCACCGACGCAGAGCCCGTGCGCACCGACGACGCCACCGCCTTGGCGACGGGGCCGATGGGCTCGGAGCGATGGCGGCCATTGCCGTTGCTGGCGCCCGAAGGACCGGTCAATCGCCGCGTGGATCGCCCGAAATCGTGCGCCTCGGCGCGGTTGAAGACCACCCCCGCCAGCTTGGCGCCGATCGAACGCAGATGCGCCAGGGCGCGATCCAGCATTTGCCGATGCTGGCCGCGCGGCACGCACAGCACCACGCCGTCGGTGGCAACCGCCACCGGTGACGCCTCGATGCTGCCCAGGATCGGACCGGTGTCGATCAGGATCACCTCGAAATGGTTGCGGGCCTCGTTGACCAGCCGCTGCACGGCCGAGGGCGAAATCCCACCGGTGTAGCTGCCCATCGTCTGGCCCAACGGCATCAGGGACAGATCGGCCACGTCGGTCTTGCGGATGAACGGCAGGATGTCGCGGGCGGCCATGGCTTCCAGGACGCCGTGCTCGGTGTTGACGCTCAGGCGCGCCGTCAGCCCGCCGCCCACCAGGTCCGCGTCGATCAGCAGCGTGCGTGATCCGCTGGCGGCAAAGCTCAGGCCCAGCGCCAGCGTCAGGCTGGTCTTACCGTCGCCGGGCGAGGCGCTGGTGATCGCGAAGGCGCGGCGCTCGGTCCCCTGACCGGTGATCTGCAGGATCGTGCGAATCTGGTGCACGCAATGCGCCGCCGTCGCCGCCTGCGCTGGATCGGTCAGCAGATCGGGCAGGTTGGGAAGGATGCCCAGCAGCGGCACGCCCGGCAGATCGGTGTTGGCTTCATCGCTGTAGCGATAACGGCTGTCGATCAGACCGATCAGCACCAGTATGCACGCCGGCAGAAGGCTGCCGGCCACGAACCCCAGCACGGCGAGCTGCGTGCGACGGTCGATCAGCGGCTCGGTCGCCTGGCCGGGATAGCTGACGATCTCCATCTGATCGCCCATCAGCGTCTGCTGCGAGGTCAGCTGATCGAACGTGGCGGTGACGCTGTTCAGCTCCGCCTGTTGCGTATCGATCTGCTTCTTGGTCTCGTTGATGACGTTGGCCTGTTTGCTGATCAACTTGCAATACTGCGTTTGATCGGCCATCTCCTTGGTCAGCTGGTCAACGCGGAAGGCCTTGCCCTTGATTCCGGCCTGCATGGTCAGTCCGGCGGGCAGACTTCCACTGCCCGAATAACCGCGATTGATCTGGTCGGCATAAGTCTGGATCTCGGCATTGTCCACGTCATACTCGTTCTGCAGCGCATGGATCCTGGGATGGTTGGCCATGTAGTTGTCCGCCTTGAGCGTCGCGATGACGTGTTCGACGTCGTTGCGGCGGGTGAGCATCTGCTTCATGGTTGGATCAACCGTCGCGATCTGCTCGGGCGTGAGCAATTGGGCGGAAGTGTTTTTGGGGTCGGTGGCGGCTTTTGTGCCGGTTCCAGTGGGGTTCTGCCCCTGGCCCATCAGCGCCAGCGACTCGGAATAATCCAACGATGCGGTGTGCAATTCCTCGCGCAGGCGGGCCAGCTCCCTCATCTCCTCGCTCAGATAATCGCCCAGGTCCGAGGTGCCGTAAATATTGGATAGATCATCCAGCCGAACCTGCAGATCGTGCAGGTCCGAGGCGATGGAGTTCTTGCGTTCCTCCAGCATCTTCACGTGCTCGTTGAAGTGGAACGGGTCCTTCAACTTGAAGTAGGTTTGATATGCCAGGCACATCGACAGCGCGCCGGCGCGGGCCAGCTTTGGATCCGAATCGCTGAACGCGATCTTGATGATGTTGGTCCCGGGAAGCTGCTCGACCTCCAGGTTGCTGACGAATCGCTCGACCGCCTCGTCATCGGCGGAGGAGGCGCCGTCCGCATTTTTCCATTCCTGCTGGTTCATGGCGCGGACCGCCATCTCATGGGTCTGGATGGCTGTTACTTCTGACTGGATGAAGCTGCTGTATCCAGGTTGCAGCTCGCCAACGGCCGAAGTGACCGACGGAATCGCCGGGTTGATCTGGATGCCACCGAAGCTTTGGAACGTCGGCTTGGGGATGGTGAAGCCCAGCACACCACCGAGAACGCCGCACAGCACGCCCAGGATGATGACCAGCGGATAGCGGCCGCGCAGCAGGCGGTGCATCTTCTTGAAGCCCGCCGGCTTGCCGGCCAGTGCCGCCGGGTGGGGCGCGGACGGGGCTACAAGGGCTGGTACCGTCAGCCCGGCGGCCGCGGCCAATCGCATGTCGTTACTCATGACTATTTACCTCCGGGCTGGCGGTTCATCAGCGTTCGAATGACGTTCAGGTTGGGGGCCAGCAGATCAATGAACGCCTGATCCCGTTGCTCGGTTGTCATCTGCGTCTCGAAGACCAGCTGAAATTCCGCCGCACCAAAGTAGCGGCGCTGGTAATCCTCTCCCGATGTGTAGACGCTTTTGATGTCCGGGCAGATCGCCCCGTTCAACTCCGGATGGCTCACCAGCGACCCGGGCACCAGCGGGGTGACGAAGAAATTATACACGACCTTCGTCCCTTCCAGCCGGCTATTGGCAAATTCATATTCCATTCCCGTAATGTCCATGCCCCCAAGGTGCCAGACGCGCGGCTTGGTGCTCAGCCACGTCTGGCCCTGCGCGGGGTAGCAATTCAGCGGATAATGGCCCTGCAGATCGTTGGCGTCGCTGCAATCGACGATCAGGAGGAACGCGTGAATATCATCCGGTCCCTGCTCGACATAATCGCGGCTGACGATCCAGTTGGGCTGCAGCAGCGCCACCGCCGAATCCGGCACCGGCTCGTCCGTGCCCGACCAGGTATTGCCGGATGGACCGGTGATCGTGGCCGGAAAATTCTCCAGCGCGGACCGGCAACGCGCCAAGTGCGGCTGGGCGTCCACCCCGCTGATCCGCGTGGCGCCCTCGCCGATCATCCCGATCAGCATCAACAGCGTGACCCCAGGCCAAAGCCACACACCCTTGTTGTTTCGTATCCCCTTGATCATGAGTCTTTCACTTCATTGCGAGGCCAGCGGATATTCCGACACCGGAATCATCGCCCATTCCAACAGCTTGATGATGCCGTACAGCATCATGAAGGCCAGCGGCAGCATCGCCCAGCCGGCGTAACTATGAAACGTCGGAGCGTATCGCGGCTCATAACCGAACATCCAGATGGTCGGCGGCACCCGGATCACGTTGCAGAAGATCGCCGCCAGCGGGCTGGCCAGCAGGATCAAAATCCGCACGTAATTGCGCAGCGGCAACGCGAAACAGAACGCGAAGCAGACCAGGATCAACGCGAACACCATCCGCAAGCCATTGCACGCCTCGGCGACGGTGACGGGATGGCCGTTGATATTCAGCGCGTTGCCCGAGACGTCCGTGTTCAGCACGCCGCAGACTTCCAGAACCTTGCCCGCGATGACGGCCGTCCAGTTCTGCAACGGCTCGGCGATCGCCAATCGCAGTCGCTGCGGCACCGGCACCAGGAACACCAGCACCGCGATCGCCGGGAAAAATCGAAACAGAACATTTTTCCCCAGCACTGAAAGCACGCATCCCAGCACCACCAGCACCGCGCCGCCGTGCAGAAAGCTCTGGATTCCCTTGTAAAATCCCAGCGATCCGATGAACCAGCCGACGGCCACCAGGATCGGCCCGATGATCCGTCCCGACGGCTTGCAGTGCCGCAGCCGCATCCGCCGCACCCAGATCAGGTACAGCGACACCAGCGGGACGATGAAAATGTGATTGTATTCCTCGTCGTGGCTGGCGGTGTGATAGATGTTATGCCAGGCCGGAAACGTGGCCAGCACGCCCAGCGTTCCCAAGAGGGCTGCCAGGGCGAGGTGCGAGAGCGTGAGGCGATCGTCTCGAAGCGGCTGCAACAGCATCATGAACCTCGCAGCGACAGTGCCCGGCGCGGTCGCCGCGCGGTGTCGGCTGTGACATACGAATCAACGGCCTTGCGGTCCCGGCGCACCACGCCGTTGGCCGTCACCAGCGACCGCACCACCACCGCGCCGGCCTCCACGCCGCCGCCGCTCATCACGACCGAGTCGTACAGGCGCGCCGACGGCGCCACCGCGGCGCCAGGCTCGACGATCGCGAACATCGATTTCCATTCCTCGGCCAGAGGATCGGCCGTCATCGGCCGGCTCCGCGGCGCGTGCAGCGCCCGCAATGCCGCCACGTAGTCCGATAAGGATCGCAGCGGCAGGCCCGTCGGCTGGCGGCACTGCAGCACGCGCACGTCAAAACGGTCCGCGATCAGCGGCAAGGCCTGCTCCTTCATATCGACGAATCCGATTGCCGGGATGAGACGCAGGGATCGGCAGGTCACCAGCATCATGCCACTGGGCGTGCCGTCGCGATGCGATGCCATGCTCACCGCTCCGCCTGTCCGCCGCAACGCCCGATACATGGCCGCCAGTGGATCCATCAGCAACTGCGCGGCATTGGCCACGAGGATCAGATCGTCGTCTTCATAATCCACCGCGATGGTCGCCAGCAGTCCGCCCGTGCCCCGGTATTCCGAAGCATCGCGTTCCAGGCTGAAGCGGTCGCGCGCCGCGCTGCGTGGCGTGGCCGCGTTGGAATCGACCAGCAGGCGCACCGGCAATCGCTCCAGGCGCAGTCGCCGCGCCAGGTCCGCGGCGTGGTCGAGCCACCGGGTCATCACTGTGCCGCCCTGCCCGATAGGCAAATCCAGCACGCTGCGATCGATCGCCGCCGCCAATGGGCTGGGGCGAACCGACCCGCCCAGCAGAACCAACCCGCGCAGCTGCCCGGCCGCCGCCGCCGCCGGTCGAGCTGCCTGACGATTGCCCGCCAGCTTTTTCGAGCGGCCGTTGGAACCGGAGGCGTGAGTGAATTGCTCGGCTGTCTGGATTGGCCGCGGCGCGCTGGGCGCTTCGGTGGGCGGGGCTTCACCATTGTTGGAACGGCCCAGCAGGCGCGTGGGGATTCCCTTGACTGCCGCGCGCGCCAGCATGAATCCGGCGAACGGCACGCCAACCACCACGTATCGCTTGAACAGCCGCCGCGGCTCCTGCAGCAGCCGATGCACCCATTCCAGGCCCCACTTGCGCATCCACGGCGGCGCCCGCCGCACGTCGCCGCACAAAAAGCTGAAGCTCACGCCAACCCCCAGCCACCAGGCGCCCGGCAGCACGCGCCGCATGCGATCGATCAGCAATTCCTGCTTCGGTGAGCCCAGCGCGACGTAAACGATATCCGGCTTCGCCTGGAGCAGATCTTCCGCCACGCGCGCGAGTTCGGTCTCTTCCTTCTCGAAGCCGATCGGCGGACAGCTTGTTCCCGCCACGCGCAGCTGCGGATACCAATCGCGCAGAATTAACGACGCACCCTGCGCCGTTCCCGGATCGCCGCCCAGGAGAAAAACCGATCGCCCCTGGCTGGCGGCGGCGGCGCTGAGGCTGGAGATCAGATCCGATCCCGCCACGCGCTGCGGCAGCGGTGTGCCCTGCAGCCGGCTGGCCCAGACCAGCGGCATCCCATCGGCCACCACCAGGTTCGCCTCGGCCAACAGCGCCAGAAAGCTCAGATCGCGCCCGCGGCGGCGCAGGTGATCGACGTTGGGCGTGACCACCACCCCGCCTCGGCCGACCGCCAGCTCGCCCAGAATGTGCTCGATGCAACCCTGTTCCGTGATGGCATGGAACCAGACCCCCTGCAGCTCGATGCGCGGCAAATCAGTGCGGGAGCGCGGTGAAGTCTGGGGCGTGGAAGCCGGCAGGACCGCGGACACCGCCGCCGACCCTTCCGTCTCATCCCACGAAACTTCTCCGTTCTCCACGTACATTCCATTCCCCTCTAGCAGTAATTTGCGGCTAAGCCGCGTCGAAAATGACTCCGTACACGCCGCATCCCGGATCGCCGAGCCGACCCTTCCGACTTCCAACGATCCGATTGGTTTCGGTGCTTGGCACCGAACAGCGTCGCGATGCAGACCCACTGACTAGAGCATGCAATATCGCCATTGCGCCCCCGGAAAGCAACTGCAAACCCGCCGTGGCCCTGGGCTTTTTACCTACCCCAGAGCGATCGGCGAGCGAGTGGAATATTGCATTTAAGTCACGCTCGCACTTTTCTTTATCGTCAGTCCGAGACAGGGGGATAACGATCAGAATCACCTCTGATCAGCCCGGTAAGTTGCTCACGGCGTGACCCCGCCAGGCGACACTCTGTCGCTCGTTCAGCCGCTCCGTTGCCCGCGCTTTTCCGCCCATCAGGCACGCCCATTGGTAGCGATGCAAAAATCGGCGAAAATTCACGTCCCCATAACACGGCCTGCGCTGAACCATGCTCTTGAAGTAACCCCACAGCATCGCCATCGATCCCACAATCACCGGTGGATGGCCCAATCGATAGACCGCGCTGGCCAGCATGTACACCGGCCCGCTCCCCATGAAGTATTGCCCCACCCCGTGCCGCACCCGGCCGGTCAGCAGGCTTTTGTCGCTCGATCCCATCGGTCGCAGGT
>Ga0182024_10000237_pt1 | contig 135229 bp, 101 predicted proteins | sample P32metaG_FD_120480 | JGI IMG/M metagenome (GOLD analysis project Ga0182024, IMG submission 120480) | Permafrost microbial communities from Stordalen Mire, Sweden - P3-2 metaG (Illumina Assembly) | ecosystem: Environmental > Terrestrial > Soil > Wetlands > Permafrost | place: Sweden: Stordalen... | reverse complement strand
TGCGGTTCCTTGCTTTTTCGCTTCACTTACTGTCATACCGCGCCCTGAAGTATTTTCCTGCTTTTCTGCCTTTATTTCAGAAACTTAAGTCAACACGATTTATGCCGCTTAGTGGCATTAGGCAATCCCGCCTGCAGCCGCCTTTCGGGATGGGTGCCCGGTATCGCTCCGGTCTTTCGGCCGGATTGGCGTTTTACGTGCTCTCACGGCGGTCAGGTAGGTGTCTGTGAAGCGATCTGCGATGGGGAGTAACAAGGGGCGGAGTCACAAGGCAGGGTCTAACGAAGCTCCGGCCGAAGACCAGGATGCCGGGTATTACCGTTTGCGGCTTTTCGTAACCGGAACCACGCCCCGGTCCGCTCACGCGATTCGGAACATCCGGGTCATTTGCGAGGAGAATTTGCCCGGCCGCTACACGCTGGAAGTCATCGATATCTATCAGCATCCGGAGCACGTCCGGGCGGAGCAGATTATCGTGACTCCGACGCTGGTCAAGCTTGTACCGCTTCCGCTCCGCAAGCTGATTGGCGACCTGTCCGACACAGCTCGCGTCCTGGCCGCACTGGATATTGTTCCGCGTCCACTTTTGGTCAGCCCCGCGGAGAACGAACATGCTGCCTGAAACGGAAGCCACGGAAAGCAAAGATCTGCTGGAGCGAATTCGCGATCTCGAAAGCCGCCTTGATGAAGCGAACGAAACTCTGCGCGCCTTCACAAACGGCGAGGTAGACGCCATCGTCGCGTCGGGGCCGACGGGCGACCAGGTCTATACGCTCAAAGGCGCCGACGAAACATACCGCGTGATGGTCCAGGAGATGGCGGAAGGCGCCCTGACGCTCACCATCGACGGTCTGATCCTCTTCTCTAACCAACAGTTTGCCGACATGCTGGGCTGCCCGCTTAAGCTTGTGATCGGCGGGCGTTTTCAGGATTTTGTCGAGTCCGATAGCGCCGACGCCGCTATCGTCTCCGGCCTCATCGCCGGGGCAGGTGGCGTCAAAGCCGAAGTTCGCCTGACGCACGACGGAACGGCACTCGTACCCGTCTACCTGGCCGTCCGGAAGGTGGTTCTGGACGGCTCCGAATGTTATTGCCTCATTGTCACGGATCTGAGCGCCCAGAAACGCTATCAGGAAATGGCCGCCGTCATGGAGGCAGTTCCGGTCGGCGTTTTTATTACGCACGATGCGGACTGCCGGGCAAGGGTGGGCAACCGCATGGCGCACGAACTATTGCGCATGCCACCCGAAGCCGATATCTCATCGGCCGAGCCTGGCGAAATACCGAAGAGTTGGCGCAAGGTTCGGGACGGCAAGGAAATCCCGACCGAAGATTTGCCGATGCAGACGGCGGCGCGCTCCGGTCAGCCTGTGTACGACTACGAGGTTGACGTCGAGTTCGACGACGGTACTTCCCGCTGCTGGCTCGGCAATGCCGTGCCCTTATTCGACGAACTGCTGCGTCCGTGCGGCGCGGTCGGCGCCTATGTCGACATTACCGGCCGCAAGCGGGCGGCGGAAACGCTGGCGGCGGCCAACACGGAACTCCGGAACTTCGCCTACGCGCTCGGACACGGCATCCAGGAACCGCTTCTTGCCGTGTTGAACTCCACCCGGTTGCTCGCGCAGGAGTGCGAAGGGAAGCTCGGCCAGGACGCCGATCGGTATCTGTCCGATTCTGTCGCGAACGCCTCGAAGCTGGAGATCCTCCTGAAGGAACTGCTCCGTTACTGGGATGTCACGGAGCGGGGCAGCGAGAGCCTGTCGCCCGTCGATTGCGATCATGTGCTTTCTCAGGCGCAGATGAATCTTCGCGAACAGATCCGTGCGAGCGATGCGACAGTGACTGCCGATCCGTTGCCAACCGTGGTGGCGGATGAGGTGATGATGGTGCAGGTTTTTCAGAACCTGATCGGCAATTCGATCCGGTACCGAAGCGCGGCTGCGCCCCAAATTCACTTTTCGGCCGTGAGGGCGGGCGAACGATGGCTGTTCTCGGTGCGCGATAACGGCATCGGCATTGAGCGGGTGGACGCCGAGCGGGTCTTCGGCATGTTCAGCAGTTTGCCCGGCGAGGGAGCTTCCGGCGCAGGAATCGGCCTCGCGCTTTGCCGGAAGGTGATCGAACGCCACGGTGGACGCATCTGGGTGGAATCGCAGGCGGGGCAGGGTGCGGCTTTCCGGTTCACGCTGCCGATTTATCTGGATGCCGCTATCCCGGTATCTTCCGATCGGGAAGAACTCCCGAAGCCGCTGCACGCGCTGGCGTAATCTGTCATCTGTGTCGGGCAGGCGGCTCTGCCCAATGTTGCTTAGTTTTTCGTACGCGTCCGAGTCAGAGCGGTGAAGAACGGCCTCCAGGGGCGACATAAAGCCTGTGGACGGCCGCCTTTTCAGGCGGCTGGACCGCTTAGAACCGGTCCGCAGGCTGAAAGCCCGCCCCACAACATGACCGAATGCCCGAGATCCCTTTTTCCCGCCGTCACCACGCCCTAAAAAACTCTTGATCTTTTCAGCTCTGAATGGTACATTCTGTAGCATGACATCCGCCAAAACACCGGGCTCCCCGGTGCGCCCGCCATTCACCGAACTCGAAAACCGGATCATGTCCGCCATCTGGACGGGCGGGCCTTCCTCCGTGGAGACGGTTCACCAGGTGGTCTCCCGCAAACACAAGCTGAAGGAAACCAGCGTGCGCACGCTGTTGCGGCGTCTGGAGGAAAAGGGCTACCTTCAGCATGAGGTAGAAGGCCGCGCGTTCATTTATCGCGCCGTCGAGCCGGCGCGTGGTCTGGCAGCGCGCGCGGTCCGGCATATCATCGACCGGCTATGTCAGGGCTCGGTGGAAGAACTGGTCACGGGCATGGTGGAAGGGAAGCTGCTGTCGACCCGCGAACTGGATCAGCTCGCGCAGTTCGTCGAGAAGCGAGAGCGAGGGCGAAAGGACAAATAAAATGGAACACCCAATCCTCGAATGGTCGATTCGCGCCGCGCTGATGGCGATCGGGACGGGTCTTGTCGTACGCATCCTCCGCATAAATGCGGCCACGATCCGGCATCGCGCCTGGGCCGTCACGATGGCGGCGATGTTACTCCTGCCACTCTGGACGAATTGGGGACCGTCTTTCACGGCGTCTGTCCTGCCTGCTGTAAGCGACGCCCGCGTCATACCCGCAACTCCCCGGCCGCTCGCAATTTTTTCCGGCCTTCCCCCACTTCAGGAAACGGCGCCACCCGCTGAGCCATTTCAATCTGCCCCCGCTGCGAAACCGATCGACTGGCAACGAATTCTCCTCGCCCTCTATCTCGCCGGTGTCGCCGCCATGCTCATTCGCCTGATTGCCGGCACCCTCCGCATCCGCTCCCTGCTGCGCCACGCAAGCGAAGACAATGGCTTCGTCACCACCTCAGTCTGCGCCGCCCCGGTCACCATCGGCTGGCTGCGTCCCATCCTGCTTCTCCCCGACTCCTGGCGCACATGGTCCGCCGCCAAACTCGAAACCGTCCTGATCCATGAGCGCGAACACATTCGCCGTCGCGACCCCCTCGTTCAGTGGCTCGCACTGCTGAATCGCTGCGTCTTCTGGTTCCACCCGCTGGCGTGGTGGCTGGAACGGAAACTTGCCGCGCTGGCCGAAGAAGCCTGCGACGCGGCCGTCCTCGCCCGAGGCCACGCAGCAGCCGACTATTCGCGCTACCTGATCGAAATGGCGCGTTCCATCAACGAAAGGGGAGCGCGTATCCGCGGGGCCGGCGCCGTGGCGTTTTCCGAAGGCAACCTGCCGGAGCGCATCCGCCGGATCATGGACGCTCCGTCGCGGGTCGCGATGTCGCGCGCGAAGTCGATTGCGTCGGTGAGCCTGTGCGCGTCGCTCCTCACTATTGCACTTGCCTGCAACATCGGGCGAAAATCCACGATGGCCCAACAAGAGCATACGGAGCGGGCGGAAATGCTTCGAACGCAGCAACAGCGTGTGCAAAGCCACGCAGCCGTGTGGAATGTCGCGCTGAACCTGACTTCCGCCACCGCGCAGGAAATGGAAGCCGACCTGAAAACACATCCGCACGATGCGGACAAACTTTTGACGCTTGTGCGCCATTACCAAGCCAGGAAAGATCTGAAGTCTCTCGACGCGCTTACCCTCTGGTTCATCGGCGAGCACCCCGACGTGCGGCTGAACTGGAGTACCCGGCCTGCCTGGGACCAGGTTTGGGACAGCGACATCTACGATCAGGGCCGCCAGCTCTGGACGGAGCAGCTCAAAAAATCCTGGGATAGTCCTTACGCTTACATGAACGCCGCCGAATTTCTCTCCGGCAACGATAACGAACAGGCGGAGCAGATTCTTGTGGAGGGTCGGCGAAGATTTCCCGCGACTGGAAAATACTCCGGCCTCCACTGGGAGGTTTTCCTGGCGCGTCACTACGCATGGGCGCTGACGGGGGGAAAGGGGCAGTTGCCCGCGGACCGGATGACGGTTGCACGCGACGTGTCCGACGCCAAACCGGATCAGAGCCCTTACGCGCAGAGGGTCCGCGCAATGTTATTGGCATCGCCCGATGCCGATTTGCTCTTCAGAGTGGTTGAGCAGTTGCAGGGAAACCGCCCGAATCTGGAACTCACGCAGGCGCTCATCGAACGTGTTTTGTCGATCGAACCGGACGACGCGTTTGCCCACCATCAGCGAGAGCACCTCAAACAATTCGCCGATAGCTTTCGTCTGCCGAAGGATTCCGCCGCCCTGAGCGATTCAGATCGCATAGCCCGGCTGCAGTCGCAGCTTGACCCGCCGGTTCTTGTTCGCACGGATCCGAAAGACGCGGACGCAAAGGCGCACGAGTTGATCGCTCTGGCCTCGCGCAATACGAAAGATCCCAACTACGGCACGGCTGTTTTTCTGGCCGATATGGAACTGGGCCAGGCGGCCATGAAGCGTGGGGACAAGGCCGAAGCTGTGCGGCTTCTATTGGCCGCATCTGAAGCGCCGCCCTCGGAATACCTGCGGTACAACCAGCTCGACATGTCGCTTCCCGCGACGCTTGTGGATGCGGGCGAGCGCGGCGCCGTGGCAACATTTCTCGACCGCTGCGCCCGGTTCAGCAAGGCGGGCGAACCTTTGGCACGGTGGGCCGTTCAGATCAGGATGGGAACTAATCCGCGGCTGATGCCAACCTGGGATTTCTTCCGCAAAGCCGGGTAAATACAAATCTACAGAAAGTTTTGTGTACCGCTCCTTCACAGTCGCGGCTCGGAAAATTGTGATGGCGAATCGTAACGGCGAATTGCGGCAGACCTGATTTAGCGGCCGATGGGGCCGGGATCGCGGGTTTCGCCGGTGACCTTCACGTTGCGGAAATCGCCGGTTTCGTCGAACGATCCGAGGCCGACGCGTCCCCAGCGCAGGCTGAGATCCACCGCATCCAGACTCGGATTACGTTTGCCGTTCACTTCCACATAGCAGTGGCCGGTTGCGCCGTCGAAGACCAGCTTTACCGGCGTCCAGTCCTGCGTAGGCAGGGAACCTGGGCCTTCGAGCGAAGACATCCGCACGCGTTCTCCGCCGAAAATATGAAACATGCCGTTGTGAACATTTTGAGCAGCCGCGTTGTCCACGGAGATGTGGGCGTAGTTGTAATGCGCGTCGTCCTGCCAGGCGTAAGCGATGATGACGCTGCGCCCGTTGCGTTTCACGTCAGCCTCGACCGTGACTGTGGTGTAGGGTTTCGATTCCAGCAGCGCGATCCTGGTGGGCCGGCGCGGCTTGCCAGCCACGGGTTCGGCGGAAACCTTCAGTTGCAGGAGATTATCGCCCGTCACCCAATCCGCCGCCGACTCCACATCCCACTTTTGACCGAAAACGTTGAGCGTATCCGCGGCAACCAGCAGCGAAGCAAAGCAAATCGAAGCCAAAACAATTCTCAAACGCATGACAACATTCTATGCCCTTTCTTATCCGGGTTCGCCCGTGTGCATCCGTGGCCATTAAACTAACAACCAGGTGTCGAACTCCGCCTACGTCGCGCGTCTTATCCTGCTGGGGCTTATCCTCGCCGTAAATGCGTTTTTCGCGGGCGCCGAAGTCTCCCTGCTCTCGGTCCGCGATTCCCGTCTGCGCCGCCTCGCCGACGAAGGTCACACGGGCGCGAAGATCGCCCTCGCGCTGCTCGCCGAACCCGAAAAACTTCTCTCGGTCACGCAAATCGGCGTCACCCTGGCCAGCCTCGGCCTCGGCTGGGCGGGCGAAGACACGCTCTACAACCTGCTGATCGGCCTGTTCCATCCCGTGATCACGCAGGCGCTCGCCGCCTTCGTTCACGCAGCCTGCTTTGTTCTGGCGTTTTTAGTGATGACCTATTGCCACGTCGTGATCGGTGAAGTGGTTCCCAAGAACCTCGCGATTGCCCGGGCCGACCGCATCGCCATCGTTGTCGCGCCGGTCCTCATGGTCTTTTACCGGATCGCGGCGCCCTTTGTCGCCATCATCGAACGGACCGCCTCTTTCCTCACGCGCCTTGCCGGAGGCCGCCCCAGCCATCGTGGTGGCGGACACTCCGCCGAAGAACTCAAACTCATCGTCAGTTCCAGCCGCTTTTCCGGAGTGCTCGACGAAGTGCAGGAAGATATGATGCACCGGGTGCTCGATCTCGAGGAAACCTCCGTGCGCGAAATCATGCGCCCGCGGCACGAGATTGTTTCCATCCAGGCCGGTTCCACTCTCGATGAAGTTCTGGCCACCATGGTGGAAAGCCAGCATTCGCGGCTTCCCGTCTGGGAAGGCAAGCCGGAGCATATGGCGGGCGTCGTCTATTTCAAGGACATGACACGGCTCTGGCATGACCGCCGCCAGGCCACGCGCGAGGGCCGCCCGGTCGCACCCTTCCAGCTTCGCCGTCTGATGCGCAAACCCCTGATTGTGCCGGAGACCAAATCCGTGCAGCAGATGCTGGCCGAATTCCAGGCTGGCCATACCCACATGGCGCTCGTGGTGGATGAATTCGGAACCGTGGCCGGGCTTATTACGGTGGAAGACGTGATCGAGCAAATTGTGGGAGAGATCTCCGACGAGTTCGACGGTCACGAGGACACTCCCCGCGCGCCCGCCGGGGCCTCGGACGAAGTGGATCTTGAGGGTGCCACCACGATCCGCGATCTGGCTTCGATTTACGGCATCGAGCTGCCGGTGAATGCCGGTTTTGAAACGCTCGCCGGCTATCTCCTTTTCCGCCTTGGGCACATTCCGGCGGTGGGCGAGGCCGTGGACTTTGAAAACAGGCGATTCGCGGTCACCCGGATGGAGCGGAACCGGATTGCGCAGGTCCACGTGGGGCAGATTGGCAATCTGCCGCCGCTAAGTTCCAATCCGGCAATTTGACGGTATCTCACGCATTCACAATACTAAAACACCCGTGATAGAGCCCGACCAGTCCGGACTTTAACCAAACCATGTCAAAATAGTACGAAACAACACAAACAAGCCAAAGATGCCGTACTATTCCCCTCTAAGTTCCTTTACAACCAATCGATTGCCGGTTAATATAACCTTTGCTATATGTATACCCCAAAATAGAGGGTTTAATAAGTATCATGGAGGAACTGCACCAATGTTGACCGGAGGCCAGACGCGCGACACTCTAGTGTCCCCCCGCACATATCTGATTTTTCTGCTGGTTGCTTTGTTGGCCTGTCCCCCGTGGGCCTACGGCGACCAGATCAGCTGGAACGGCAGCTCGGATAGCGAATACAGCAACATAGCCAACTGGACGGACGTGACCTTGGGCGCTCCCTCGGCTGCTGCTCCAGGCTCTGGCGATAACGCCTTTATTCACTCCGGCGGCGGCGTCCCCGCGACCGTCAATCTCGACCTCGAAGGCGGTCTCGACAGCGTAACCGTCAACAGCATGTCGATTCGCGGCGGCCGCGTCGCCAGCACCGCGACTCTCAACGTGAGCGGCGCCAATACCAACATCACTTTTGGTATTCCCCTCAACTTCGACGGTACTCCCTACAACACTTACGGCAACGTACTCTCCATCGGCAACCGCGGAACCCTGCAGGTCGGTATCGATCCCAACACCTTCACCCCGGCTGGCGGAACGGCCACGATTGAGCTTTCCGGCGGCGGCGGATCTCTTTTCCCCAACCAAGCCAACAGCGTAGGCGCTTATGTCGCCCAGGGCGGCCAGATCGACGTGAGCGGCGGCGGGCAGCTCGTATTGGATAACCAGGTAGGCGGAACCCGCGTCCTCACCAACAACGGCAATATTGGCATTTTCGGGGCAGGCGACAACACCGCCATGATTCTGAACGGCGGTGTTCCCGGAGCTCCGGTCCCCTCCACTTTTGTCCTTGCGGGCAACGGCAGTCTCACCCTGGCGGGCACCGGAGCCATCACCGGAGGCACGGGCGCGGAAACCCTCGTCAACGGTCCCAATCAAACCATCAACGGTTCCGGAACCATCTCCGGTCTCGCTGCCGTCACAAATAACGGCACGCTGTCTCCGGGAATCGAGATCCAGGAGATCAATTTCGAGAATCAATCTGTTGCAACCGGCTCCGAAATCTCCATTGCCGGCACTCTGGATGTCCAGTCCCCTCTCACGAACTGGAATGGCGTGAATGGCAAGCTGACAGGCGGTAACTATTCGGTCTCCTCCGGCGGCGTCCTGGAACTTGACAGCATCGGGGCAGGCAATTCCATCCGGACCCTGAACCTCGCGGGCGTGACCATCGGTGGTAGCGGGCTCGCCGGGGGCGACGGCTTGATAACGGGCGATGGGAAGACGATGGCGAATGCTCTCGGCGGGCTCTCCACCATCCATGATTCCAGTGTCAACCTGAATGACGTTGCGAACCTGACAATCGCTCCTTCGTCCGGCAGGTTCCCGACCCTGACTTTATCGTCGGATTCAGTGGGCGTTCCGTCCGGCCTGAATCTGAACGGTTCCAATGCCACCGTCCAGGGGAACTTAAAGACCTCCGCTTCCACCTATGGCCTTCCCACCGAGTCCGCCACCTCCGGCATAAGCCTGACGAACGGCAGCACTCTGACCGTGAACAATAACCTGATCGCATCCGCGAATAACACGGGCGCCAATTCGAACATCGTTGTCGATGCCAGCACTCTGACCGTAGACAACAATCTCCGCCAGGGCGGTGGCTTCGGTTCCCCCCTCAGCACCGGCGTCAACACCCTGACTCTCCAGGACGGCGCAACCGGCACAGTCACTGGAAACTTCAGCAATAATAGTGGGGGACATGGTTCCATCTTCAACAACGTTGCGGGCGGTACTTCCATCGTCAATGTGGATGGACCCGACACCACCCTCGGCGTAACCGGAACCTTTTCTCAGTGGCAGGGGAATTATAAGGACCCCACAGGCGTCAGCCAGTTGAATATCACCGATGGCGGTGCCGTGACGGTTGGCAACCTGAGAAATTCCAGCTCAGTCCTGGACGGAGGTCCGAACGGCCTGAGTTTCACTCCGCAGAGCCAGATCTCGATTACGGGGAACAACAGCAGCCTCACAGTCTCCAGCAATTTTGCCAATGTAAGCGGCGGAGTCCTGAGCGGGGGCAGCTACACACTCGGCACCGGCTCGGCGCTGAATTACAACAATACCGACCTTACCGACGTCAATACGATTGGCAGCAACACGCTGGTTACCCTGGACAATCACGATAATGGGACAACCGGGACCATCACGAATCTGGCCACCGGGCATACTCTGGCGGATTCGCTCAACACGGTGCAGGGAGCTCTCACGCTTCAGAACGGCGCGAGTCTCGCCCTCACCCAGGCCCTGAACATCAACGGCGGACAGGTCAGCCTCATTGGCGGCAATGTCGCTAATTCATTGACAGCCAATGGCTTGACAAACACCGGAACCATCCTTATCGCTCCAGGCGATAAGGCCGACTTCAGCGGTGGCGGCACGGCGGTGTTCACGAATTTGAACAGCGGTGTCCTCACGGGCGGCGGAACTTATAACGTAGGCGGCACTCTCTTGTTCGGGCAGGGCGCGGGACAGGGTCAGGGCGGGAGCCCGGATACGAGTATTACTACTCTCAGTGGTGTGAACGTCTCGCTGACCGGATCCGGCGCGATTCTTTCCGGAACCGGAGCGACCGACGCGCTGGCGAATCTCGCGGAAATCAACAACGGGGGTTCTTTAACCCTGAACAGCGTGCCGAACGGCGTGTCGCAGAACCAGGCCCGGACGTTTAACGGTTTAACGATCGATTCGTCGTCCGGCACCGCGTCTCTCACGCTCAACAATTCCAGTGCCCTGTTCACAGCCTCCTCCGGGAATGCTCTTTCGGTCCTGAGCGGCGGCGTCCTGAACGCGAATGGCGGCTCAGGTGGGCCCAACAGTATTGCTACCCTTCAACTGGGCGGTGGTGTGACCGCTCTCAACGACACGGGCGGCGCCATCAACGTGAACGGAGGGGGGACCCTCGTCCTCGCGGGCACAAACCCGGGCACGTTCACCAATAACGGCAATCTGAATATCGGCAGCGGGGCAACTGGCCTTACAGGCGTCGCCTCTCTTCAGACGAACGGAGGCGGTAGCGCGTTCCTGATTGGCGGTGGCGGATATGTGACCCTGGCTGGCCAGGGACAAATCAACGTCGCGGCTGGTGACTCCCTCACGGTCGCAGCCAATCTCACCAACTGGACCGCCAATCAGACCGGAGGCGGAACGCTGCTGGGCGGCGCTTACATCGTGGGCGACGGCAGCACCCTGCAACTCCAGAATATCGGCACCTTCAACACGATTCAGGGACTCACCGACGCGTCCGTCACCGTCACGGGCTCCGGACAGATCAACGGCGGCACTCCTGTCCAATCCGCTGGCCAATCGAACGGCCTTGCCACCGGGCTTACCTTCATTGGCTCCTCTTCCCCAACCGATGCGCTCACCGGCCTCACCGCTATTACGGGATCCAGCGTGACCCTGAACCGCGTTGGCAGCAGCGACGTCCCATATGCGATCACGCCGGTAAACGGTGCTCTGACTCTGTCCGCCGATAGCAACGGGGCGGCCAGCCTCAATCTGCATCAGGGCTCCGTCGTCACGGTAGGCGGCGACTTTAACAACACCACCACGGGTGGAGTTCAAAGCCAGGTCGCCATCACCAACGGCAGCAACCTCACGATAGCTGGAAATTTCAAAAACGTAACAGGCAGCGAGGGGAGTGGACTTCTCAGCGGTGGCAGCTACCTCATTGGCGGCAACTCGCAGCTGAATTACGCCGGCTCCGACATCAATACCATTGATACCGGCACCACCCTGACCCTGGGCGGTGGCCACGGCGGCGGCCCTACGGGACAGCTCCTGAACGGTGGCAACGACGCGCTCTCTACCTACCTCAACACGGTCAATGGAACGCTGGCCCTGCAAAATGGAGCCACACTGACCCTGAGTCCGAATGCGAACCTCGCCAACCTCAACAGCTCGAACACCTTCGCCAACGCGGGGAACGTGAGTATCACGAATAACTCCCTCCTCGATGTATCGGCCCTCGGAAATAATTTCCAGGACGTTACGGGCGACGGCGTCCTCAACGGCAACTACCTGATTGGCAGTAACTCCTTCCTGAATTATTCCGGCCTCCCCAACGTCAATCAGATCGGCGGAAATCTGACTCTGGATAATTCCCTTGGTGGGCAGGCTGTCACCGGAATGATCACCAACGGCGGTCCTGGAAACGATGCGCTTTCCGGCTCCCTCAATACGGTTGGTTTTGACGCGACCCTCACGCTTCAGAATAATGCGAGTCTGTACCTGACCTCAACCTCGTTCACGAGTCAGCCGGGGGCGGTGAATATCACGAACAACTCGATTCTCGACGTTACGGGCGTAGGCGGAGACGGCTCCGGTTTCCTGGACGTGTCGGGTTCCGGCGCCCTGAGCGGCAACTATTTGATTGGCGCCAACTCCTCTCTGAATTATGCCGGCCCGAGCAACATTACTGAGATCGATGGCAACCTGACGCTGGACAACACCAACGGGACCAACGGCGCCAATGAGACCGCGAACACGACCGGAAAAATCACGAACCAGGGCAGCGAAGCGCTCTCCGGCTCGCTCTCCTCGATTTACGGCAGTCTGAATCTTCAGAACGGAGCGGCTCTGACGCTCTCCAGTTCCCTCACGAATAACCCTGGCGGTACGGTTTCCCTCGATGCGAACGGAAACGGCGGCAGCTCTCTCACGACAAGTCACTTTACGAACTACAACGGCACGGTCAGCCTGAATAACAACAGCACCCTCACAGTCGGCAACTCGGATGTGGCCCACAGCTTTGCGAATATCTCCGACGACAACAACAGCGACTTAGGCGGCCAGGCAAAGCTGTCGCTGGGCGGCGGTTCCACCGCGACGATCACCGGCAATCTCTACAATGCGTCGAATACCTATCTGGGGGGCAACGCTGACGCCGAGGTCGATCTATCCACCGCGAGCGCTCTTCAGGTGAATGGCAACGTGAAAAACGTAGCCAACGACTTCTCGGGCGGGACTTCCCTCGCTACCATCAATGTCGGCGGAGGGAGCAGTCTCGGTGTGTCCGGAACGTTCAAAAACGATAGCGGAGACTTTACCGGCTACGCTACCCTCAACCTGACCAACAACAGCACGGCCACAGTATCCGGGCTCTTTACCAACACCGGCGGCAGCTTCGTATACGTGGATTACTCAGGCAACGGTGGAAGTTCTCTCACGGCCAGTGGCGGCTTCACAAATTACAACTCGGTCGTCTCGCTGAATAACAGCGGCGCGACTAACAACAGCGCGATGACGGTTTCCGGCGGCTTCCTGAACCTGGCCGACGACTCCAGTAACTCTGAGGGCAACGGCCTGGCAGTTCTCGCGCTCGGTTACTCCCGCGATGTCGGTGGCGACCTGGGGGTTGTCGAGCCCAAGTTCGTGAAAGAGGGCCAAAGCCTGAACGGCGCCGCAATCGCCACCATCACCGGCGGCCTGGTCAATAATGCGTCCACCAGCAATTATGGCTTTGCCGAAAGCGAGGTTTCGGTGAATAGCGGCTCCGTGCTGAATGTCGACAATTTAACCAACAGCGCGTCCGTCAATACGCCGAACGGAGGCGATCAGGCAGAGGCGGAAATTTTCGTAAAAAACGGGAGCTTCCTCAACGTGACGGGCAACCTCTCCAACAGCGCTTCCCAGCCGCTGTTCCAGACGGGCTCTTCGATGGGATTCGCCCAGGCATCCATCAACGTCAGTAACAGCAACCTGACAGTGGGCGGAGCCTTCACGAACACCAACGCGCAGGTCACCCTCTGTTCCAGTAGCTTCCTCAACAGCACCGGAGGTGTTCTGAACTCTGCCACGGATACCCTCGCGGTGTCCTCCGGCGAAGGTCCTGTGCAATTTGGCGGTGCCGCGTCTTTCTCGCTGACCGATTCCGCCGCGAAGATCACCGGCGGTTTCACAAATTCCGCGACCGCTGTCCTGGGTGGCTTGTCGATCAGTACTCTCTCGCTCGACAACAGCTATATGAAGGTGGATACGTTCACGAACACGGCGTCCGCCACCTCCGGAGCTGCTTTGGCCGGCGTGTTGGTGACCGACGGGAGCTATCTCCACGTAACCGGAAACCTGAACAATGCCTCGTTCGCGGCCCCCGGCAGCGATCCGGATTTCCCGAATGGGGCTTCCGCCGAAATCCTGATCGATGGAGATTCCGCAGTCAAAGTGGATGGCGTGTTCACCCAGACGGGGGCCACTTACACCTCGCTGGGGAGCCCCACCAGCGTCACGGAGATCGACGGTACCCTGACGGGCAACGTGGATATCCAGGGCGGTCTCCTGACTGGCGGTGGTACCGTAGTCGGCACCCTGACGATCGGCGGCGATGCTGTCAACGGCACCCAGGGAACCCTCAATCCAGGCGATCCGCAGGACTTTAATGTGATCGGCGCCTACGATCAGACGGCGCTCGGTATCCTCAGCCTCGACTTCGACGACTTTAACTTTACCGAGGATCTCCCCGTGGCTGGCCAGGATTACGATCAGATCGACGTCACCGGTGATGTCAGCCTGAATGGAACCCTGACTCTCAATCTCGGAAACGACTTTAACGCCCTGGCCGGCACCGTGTTCGACATCGTCAACTGGACAAATAACACCGACCCCGAGTCAGGGGATTTCAGCAACTTCATCGATCCCGTGTTCGACAACGGTACGCTGACCTTCCAGGAGGATAATCAGACCCTCTTCCCGAATCAGATTGATCTCGTGGTTGTCGCCGTTCCCCCCGTTGGTTCCTCCACACCCGAGCCCTCAACCCTGTCGATGCTGTTCTGCGCCATGCTTTTAGGCGGTGGAATTACGTGGCGGAGCCGCCGTCGGCGTGGCAACGTAGAGCGCCGCGGCCCGGCATAGTAGTAAGATAATCGCTTATGGAAAAACAGACAACCGGCCCCGGCGGGCTGGTAAAGATTGGCATCATCGCCCTGATTGCGCTGCTCCTCGTGGGGGGCGCCGGGTACTGGTATATGGAACGCGGCAAGGTGGCGATGACGACGCCTTACCAGGCCGTTCTGCTCAGCAACGGCTCGGCGTATTTCGGCCAGCTGGAAGGCCTCGGAACGCCATTTCCCGTCCTGCGGGATGTCTTTTACGTGCAGAGTTCGCAGGATCCGCAGACCAAGCAGGTTTCGAATATTCTGGTCAAACGCGGCAAGGAATGGCACGCGCCCGATCGTATGATTCTGAACTCGAACATGATCGTGCTGGTGGAGCCGGTCAACCCTACCTCACGTGTAGCCCAGCTTATCGCCCAGGCCAAAAACCAATAGGACCTGCTTCACTGAAGCACGTCCGGTTTTGCTATTGACATACGATAGTTGGTCGTAATATGATTCTGTCGTGCGCTCATTTATCCTTCTGTTGTGCCTGTCCCTTGCCGGCTTGATTTGTTCCGGTCAGGATGCGCCGGAAGTGACTGCCAGACCCGCGACGGCGGTGTTCCGGTCGTCTACCAATCTGGTGCAGGTGCCCGTGGTGGTGCGCGACAGCAGCGGGCATGCGGTCGGCACGCTTGGAGCGGACGATTTCCAGCTGTTCGATGGCGGCAAGCCGCAGGCGATCTCGCGGTTTTCGGTGGAGAAATTCGATTCGGCGGAGAGTCTGCAAACGCGGGCGAAGAGCGGCGATGCGAATAAGCCGGAACAGGGCGGTGACGCGGTTCCGCAAGTTGTTACCACGGCGCTGCCGGATCGTTTCGTGGCGCTGCTGATCGACGACGTGAATCTGGAACCCGTGGAATTCATCGCAGGGCGGACGGCCGCGCTGCACTTCATTGGCACGTTGCGTCCGGATGAGCCCGAGGACGGATGACGTGAAAGCGGATTCGGGTACCGGCGGCATCGCGAATTTCATTCGGTTCGGCAATCCGCTAGTGCCATTCGCCACGCGCCTGTCCGTGGCGCAGCTTCCGCCAGGCTCTTACCGCCTGGAAGTGCGCGCGGCGGACCCTGCGAGCAACGTCACCGCGACGCGAACCGCGGACTTCCAACTCAACTAATCCGGCAAGCCGCGTCCAGAATGTTACAGCTCTAGTCTAACCAAAACAAAACAAGGCAGATAAAAACTACCACCCGTCACGGAATTAACGCATTCAACCCATATAAAAAATGAATTGGACCAGCCCTGCCACCGACCCGTAGACTGGGATTTCAGGCCGCGTTTTTTATGCCGCCGAAAGATTATGGCACCCACAATCGCAGAAAGCACTGGAAGTCAGGTAACCCTCCTGCACCGGATCAGCAGCATCGTGAGTTCCGATCAGGATCTGGAGGCGGTTCTGCGCGAGCTGGTCAGTCTCGCAATGAACGTCACCAATTCCGATGCGTGTCTTGTCTATTTGATCGACACCGCAACCAATGAGGTGGTGCTGCGCGCGTCGCAGCTTCCGCACGACGCGGAAATCGGCAAAGTCCGTCTGAAGATGGGCGAAGGCATCACGGGTTGGGTCGCTGTACACAACTCCGTGGTCGCGCTGGGCAAGAACGCCTCCGCCGATTCCCGCTTCAAGACGTTCAGCTCGCTGCAGGAAGACACCTACGAAGCGTTTCTCTCCGTGCCGCTCGTGAGCAGCGGGGAACTCATCGGCGTCATCAACGTCCACCACTGCGACCCGCATCAGCATTCTTCCGATGAGGTTGCCCTGGTGACGTTCATCGGCGAGCAGATGGGTGGTCTCATCGGCCGTCACAAGCTGGCGGATCGCTCTCTGAGCGCAGTCAAGCGCATGGAAACGCTGGCCGCTGTGGCGCAGACTATTTCCGCGGACAGCTATCTGGAGCGCATTCTCCAGGCGATTTCCGAAATGGTGGCCGAGACGCTCGATTCCGCCGTTTGCTCCATTCTGCTGGTGGACGAAGAAAAGAAAGAGCTCACCGTCAGCGCGGCCCGCTGTTCGTCGCCGGATTACATGCATCGCATGCCGATTCGCATGGAAGGCTCGCTCATCGAAGCCGTCATCCGCGATGGGCAGCCCGTGCTCATCCGTGACATTCATGCGGAAAAGCAATTCCGCTATCCGGAACTCGCGCGCAAATCGGGCCTCTCTTCAGGACTGGCCGCGCCGCTGCTGTCGATGGGCAAGGTCATCGGGTCCATCAACATCTACACCCGGGAGTCGCGCACGTTCACCGATGAAGAGGTTGGCTTCGTGACCGTGGTCGCGGGGCAGGCGGCCATCGCGATCAAGAACGCCCGGCTGATGTCGGAAACGCTCGATATGAAGCGCACGCTTGAAGCGCGCAAGCTGATTGAGCGCGCGAAAGGCATCCTGCAATTCAAGCACAGCCTGACGGAAGAAGAGGCGTACCTGCGCCTCCGCAATGAAAGCCGGCGTCTGCGCCGCTCCATGCGGGACCTGGCGGAGGCCGTCATTCTGGCCGACGATCTGAACCGGAAGGAAGGCGCCGTGCGCGTGCCGGTACGCGAAGACACCGAAATCATGTAGGAACCGGCCGCGGGGGGGGGGGGCGTGTCCCACGATTCCGTAAGTACACACGTACCGTCGGATTTACCCGGTTTCGTGGCCAAGTGACGACTCCCTCCGCTTTCTATGTCGCACACTCGACCGCCGGTTCTGGCTTACTCGGCGATAACCGTAATACCGCCGACGCCGCCCTTGATATTGGCGTGAACCTGCACAGGGGCAGTGGCGTACGCGTCGTTCAGCCAGTGATCGCCCTCATGGCGGAGGCCCTTGACGCTCACATCGCCAATGCCGCCTCCCGCTTCCACGTATAGCCCAACGTCCGCGGGGAGACGGACAGTCGCGTCTCCCGCGCCCCCGCGAATACGCACTTCATAGCTGCGCTTCGGATGGCCGCGAAGATCCAGGTTCAGCGTGCCCGCGCCGATTTCAATGCTGAGGCTGCGCAGCGTGACCGTGCCCAGGTTGAGATTAGCGTCGCCCGCGCCGAGTTCGGTCGTGACGTCGGTCGGAATGTCGTCGTTGAGCCGCAGATCCCATTCGTTCCTGGTGTTTGAACGGTTCTGATTTCCGCCGGGCTGTTCCACCCGCAGATCGCCGCTCGCCCCTACTGCGTTGTAGGTAATCGTCGGCTTCCACTGGGGGATGTTGTAATCGAAATTCGCATCCAGCCATCCGGAGGAGCCGCCCGCCAGTTTCAGGGTGCCCGCGTTCATGTGGATGTCGGCACGCATCGCTGTGGCGGCGTCTTTGGGGACTGACTGCGATTCGTGGATAACGGGCCCTGCGGCCTCCTGGTTACAGCCGGCGGTGACGACCGCGGAGCTCACGACGGCGAACAGGAGCACGGAAAAGAACGAGATCTTCATCGGATCAGTTTACGCCATAGTGCGTCGATTTGTTCCGCCGAAAATCGTGCCGGCAGCCCTTCCTGCGACAATAAAAACATCCACCGCATGCGGCCCTTCCAACCGATCGTTCGCAATCCGCACGCCCTCACCATCCTCGGGAACTTCTGGCCGCGCCGCTATGACGACGCGCTCTTCCCCAAACAGCGCCGCCTCATCCGGACCGATCCCGACACCCAGGTTCTCGTCGAAACGCAGCATCCCACAACCACGCCCGTGGGGCATGTGGTCATGCTGCATGGTCTCGAAGGCTCAGGCGAATCCGGTTACATCCAAAGCATGGCGTGGGATGCCCTCCACGCCGGTTTCATCGCGCATCGCTTCCACATGCGCACCTGCGGCGGCACCGCGCACCTGTGTAAGACGCTCTATCACGCGGGCATGACGGGGGACCTCCGCGAATTTCTCACCCAACTGCGCGCCGAGCCGGGCACGGAAAGCGATCTGCCGATCTTCCTGATCGGCTTCTCGCTCGGCGGGAACGTTTCCCTGAAACTGGCGGGCGAAGAAGGCGCCGGCAGCATCATACAGGGCGTTTGCTCGGTTTCAACACCCATCGACCTCGCGGCCTGCACGCGCCGCATGCAGGACGCCGACAACCTTGTGTATGAGAGACGTTTTGTCAAACGCATGAAGGAAAGACTGGTTGCCACAGGTCGCTACACGGCGGCAGAGCTCGTCCCGTGTTCCTCCATTTGGGAAATCGACGACCGCATCACCGCGCCTTCCTTTGGTTTTGAAGGCGCTGCCCACTATTACGCGACGCAATCCGCGCAAAACTTTCTGGACGCCATCCGCGTCCCGACGCTGCTGATTCAGGCGAAGGACGACACGTTCATTCCGTTCGGGATCTTCGGGCATCCGGCCATCGCGTCGAATCCGCAGATTACCCTGGTTGCAACCGAATCCGGGGGGCACCTCGGCTTTCTGTCCAAACACGCCCCCCGCTTCTGGCTCGATGAAGTCGTACTGGATTTTATTCGCGTCAACCTGCCGTCTTCTTTGCCGGCTTTTTTGCCACCCGCGGCCGCCGCGGCCCGTAATACTTAATGTGAGGCTTGATTTCACCGGTATCGTCGCGGAGAACCAGTCGATGGTGTTCAGCCTCGCGCTGCGTTTCCTGCGCAATCGCGAGGTAGCGGAAGAGGTGGCGCAGGACGTTTTCCTGCAATGCTATCGCCAGATCGACCGAATTGAAGACGCAGCCCACGCCTGCTCCTGGCTGCGCCGCGCGATCTGCCATCGTTCTATCGACGAGTTGCGTAAGCGCCGATTCCGCCCCGCCATCGGGCTGGACGACATTCCCGAACCGGCGGCCGCGGGTGCCATGCCGGACCTGATGTTGCGCGACCGTCTGCGCGGCCTGGTTGGGGCGCTGCCGGAAAAGGCTCGCATGGTAGTGGTGTTGCGGTATCAGGAAGATCTTTCGCCCGGCGAGATTGCCGAACTGCTGGGGATGCCGGTCAGCACCGTGAAGAGCCATCTGCACCGGTCGCTCACGCTCCTTCGTGGTCGGCTGGAAAAGAACACGCGGGCGAAAGCCCGCCGCGGCGGGGAGTTGCCCGCAACGGAGGTTTGTCTATGAACGAAGAAACAGGCCGCGATCTGGAGCAGGAACTCCGCGCCTCGTTAAAGCGGGAAGCCGCGCCGCCCGACTTTGCCGCGAAACTGATGGCTAAGGTGGGTGCCCCGCTGCCATTTCCAAAACCGAAGCCACAATCCTGGCTGCGACGGCCACTGACGCTCGCACTCGCAGCTACCCTGGCGGCGATGGCGATCATCCCGACGGTCGTGGTGGATCACGAGCGCCGCGAGCGGGCCAGGGGATTACGGGCGAAGCAGGATCTGCTCACCGCTCTCGCCATCACCAGAGATCAGTTGCAGCACGCCAGAGAAAAGGTTCGGCACACAGCGAGTATCATCCAATGAAAATAATTATGAAGACCCTCATTTCCGCCGCCATTGCGATCGTTGCGTCCGCTCTCGCCGCGCCTTCTCTCCGCGCGCAGGACTTCGATTTTAAAACGCTGGATAAACTGTCCGCCGTGGCAAAGTCGTCCACCAACGTGACGCTGGACGGAACCTTGCTGCAACTGGCCGCCGGATTTCTCGGGAGTGACAACGACAAGGACGCCGCCTCCGTCAAATCCCTGGTCGCCAAAATGAAGGGAGTCTACGTACGGGCCTATGAATTCGACAAGCCGGGCCAGTATTCCGAATCCGACATCGCCCCCCTGCGCGCTCTTCTCAAGCCGCCGAAGTGGATGACCGTTCTCGAAACGAAGGAGGGTAAGGAGTGGACCCAGATCTTCCTCGCGCCTGCCGCAAATAATAAAATCGCAGGTCTGGCCGTGGTTTCCACCGACCCCACCTCGCTGACAGTCGTCTATATCGATGGCGAACTGACTCCCGGCGATCTGGAAAAGCTGAGCGGTAATATGGGCATCCCTGAGATCCATGGACTGTCGGGCGGCAAACCGGCCGATCCAAAGGCTGATAATAAAAACAAGACAAATAAATGAATTTCCTGGCATCCATCGCCGTTTTCTTCGCCCTGTTGCAGGTGCCCCCGCCATCCCCATCTATTCCCGCGACTTTCACCGGCGTCTATCGTGGTATGGAAAGCGGCCGCGTGGTGATTGAGGTTGACAACGGCAACAGCATGCGGATGTTTGTCACCAACTCCACGAAGTTTGTCCGCGATGGCAAGCCTTCGAAAGCGTCGCAGTTTCACGATGGCGATCCGGTTTCGGTGGACGCCGAACGCGATATCCGCATGAACCTCGTGGCATTGCGCGTGACAGCAGTCAAGCCGGGTCCGCCTGACCCGGAGAAGCCAAATTGACCCGTGGTTCGTTACTGTCGCTGGCGGCAATAATCGGGCTGTTGTCCGTCGGTGGCGTGCGGGCGCAGGACCAGGATCCGGTCTATGTTTTCGGAACCACGGTAGTTATTCCCTCCGGCCTGCAGGGCGTCATCTACTACATCTCCCACTCCGCAAAGAACCTGGCGGACCTTGAGAAAGACAAGCCCCGCGGAACTATTTATACATCTTCGCTGAACATTCCGCCGCAGGATTACAAGGCGGGCTTCCCCGGAATTACCAAGCGCTTCGAATGGTTCGCCATCGATTACGCAGGGAAGTTCTGGATCGCGAAACCGGGCGAATATGGCTGGGAGCTGACTTCGGACGATGGCTCGATGCTCTACGTCGATGGCAAGCTGGTCATCGACAACAGCGGTCTGCATCCTCCCGTGACGCTTCATGGCAAGACGGAGCTGGCGCAGGGTCTCCACACTATCCGGGTACCTTACTTTCAGGGCTTGAAGTACCGCGTTGCGCTGGTACTGAGGATTGCGGGGCCAGGTCAGGATTACCGCGTCTTCAGTACGGAGGAATTCAGGCCTCCGTCCGATTCCTCGACGTCGGTGTTCCCGACGGTGCCCGCTGACGCTAAATAACAGCGCCCCGCGCTAAATGCGCTTCAGCACCAGCACCGCGTTCAAGCCGCCGAACGCGAACGAATTCGACATCGCGTACTCCCCATCCCAGGCCCGCCCGTGATTCGGTACGTAATCGAGATCGCATTCCGGATCGGGCTCATTGTAGTGAATCGTCGGCGGCAGAAACCCCTCGCGCAACGCCAGAATTGCCGCAGCCGATTCCAGCGCCCCCGCCGCGCCCAGCGTGTGCCCATGCATCGATTTCGTCGAAGACACCGCCAGCTTCCGCGCATGTTCCCCAAACGCCTGATGAAGTGCCCGTGTCTCGGTGACATCGTTCACCATCGTGCCGGTGCCGTGCGCATTCACGTAGCCCATTTGTTCCGGCCCAATGCCCGCGTCCTTCAAAGCCCGCGTAATCGCCCGCGCTGCGCCTTCCGCCGAGGGCTGCGTGACATGATGGGCATCGCTCGACATGCCGAATCCCGCGATCTCCGCCAGCGGTTTCGCGCCGCGCGCCTCCGCATGCTCCAGCGATTCCACAATCAGCATGGCCCCGCCTTCACCGAGCATCATGCCATTGCGATCTCGCGAAAACGGCCGGCAAACCGTCGGCGAAACTACGCGCATCGCTTCCCACGCCAGCAGCAGACCCTCGCTGAAAGTTGCTTCGCTGCCGCCCGCAATCGCCACCTCGCACATCCCGGATCGCACCATATTCGACGCCAGCCCGATCGCGTGAGCCGATGAAGCGCACGCCGTCGCGACCGTAAACGCCGGCCCCGTGATCCCGAACTCCATCGAGATTCCGCTCGCGCCCGCATTCGCCATCGTTTTCGGAATCGTCATCGGATGCGGCCGCGGCCGCCCGCGCTTGTAGACTTCCACGAAGCCTTTGTCCTCGGTGGTCTGGCCGCCGATGCAGGAGCCCGTCACGATCATCGCGTTCTCGCGCAACTCCGGCGTCCACTCAATGCCGCTCTGCTTCGAAGCCTCGCGCGCCGCGATCACGGCGAACTGCGCGAACCGGTCCAGCATGTCCGCTTCTTTGGGAGAAAAATGATCGGTTGGCGCGAAGTCGCGTACCTGCCCCGCAGTGGTAAACCGCATCGCCCACGGTTCCGCGCCCGCTTCCGGACTGCGCATGGGGCCGCCGCCATCGCGGCCTTCGCGCAACGCTTCGCCAAACTCCGGCACATTGCGCCCGATGGCGCAGATGACGCCCATGCCCGTGACAACGGCCCTGCGCATCAGGCCGCGGCCTTCTCCGGACCGTCCGGAGGTTTGCCCGCCACCAGCTTGTGGACGCCTTCCACAATGTCGCGCACGGAACGGATGTTCTTCATTTCCTCGTCCGGAACATTGATGTTGAACTCGTTTTCGAGCGCAAACACGATATTCACTGCATCCATCGAGTCGATGCCCAGCTCCTCGAAGGTGCTTTCCGTCGTCACCAGGGAGACGTCCTTCCGCTGGTTATCGGCAATAATGCGCAGCACGCGCCGGGTAACATCGCTGGGTTCCGGACCAGCGGCGAGCAGGTCGCCGGTTGTCAAATCGTTGGCCATAACAGTTGAGAGACTGATTCAAAATGATATCCTGCCCCGATCAGCGCCGGGACGACCCGCCGCACCGCCTCCACTGCCGGCGCTACATCGGGATTCTCCCGCGTGCCCCGCCCGTCGTGCAGGCAAACGATGCCGCCCGCCCGAACCCGCGACAGAATGCGGTCCGCGATAGCCCCCGCCGGCAGCTTCCAGTCGAGCCCGATCACCGACCACATGACTCCCGTGAGGCCAAGTTTCGCCTGCATTCCGCGAAATCCGAACCACCGTACCCCATAAGGCGCGCGCATCAGGCTCGGCCCGATACCGGTGGTATCGCGAATTGCCAGCTGTGCCCGGGCGAAGTCGCTTTCAATCAGATCGGGCGGTTTCAACGCGAAATTCAGGTGCGTATGCGAATGGTTGCCGATCTCGTGTCCCGCTGCCAGCACCGCGCGCGCGATGTCCGGATGTCGCAGCACATTCGAGCCAACCTGAAAAAAGGTGGCGGGTATTCGATATTCCGCGAGCACGTCGAGAAAGCGGGGCGTCGACGGACTGGGACCATCGTCGAATGTGAGCGCGATTGCCCTCCGGTCCGATTTTCCACGCCAGAACGAGGGGCCGAACACCGCGGACGATCTTCCACGAACTGCCCATGCCGAACCTGTCAACGCGAACCCGGCCGCTACGGCCATCGCAGATGTCGTCGGCATAATCCAGGTCAGACGATCTCTTCGTTTACCGCATCCCAGCGAACGGTTCGCTGCTGCAGGTAGCTTTCGACCGCCATGTGGCAGGCTACGGAAACGCAATAACCCAGCTCGAACGGACAGGTCGTCTCGCCGCCATTGCGGATCGCGGAGAGGAAATCCAGCATGTGCGCGTGCGGCGTCGTGGGCGTCTGCCCCATGAGCTCCGCGCCACCCGGACGATTCACACGCTGCGGCACATAGCGAATCTGCTGGCCGCGCGCGATGGTGCCGTGGGTTCCCAGCACGTCTTCGGTCACGCCCGGATAATTATTGCCGAACCCCGAGTCCCACGTGAACAGAATCTCTTCCGGCATCTCAAGCGAAACGCTCATCGTGTCCGGCACTTCGCGGCCGTCCTTCCACAGGTAAACGCCGCCGGTCATTGTGGCGGCCGCCGGAATATTCAAGCCCATTACCTTGCTCCAGAATGCAAACTGATGGCTCATGTTCTCATGCACGTTGCCGCCGGAATAGTCCCAGAAGAGACGCCAGTTGATCAGCCGGTCGGGGTCGAAATCGCGCGCCGGGGCGTTGCCGAGGAAAGCCTGCCAGGCCACGTTTTCGGGCGTCATGTCGGGATACAAAGGCCGAGTCCACTGTGGTTTGCCCGCAGGCGTATTCCGGTACATGCGCGCGTGGATGGCGGTGACCTGCCCCACGGCGCCGCTGGCCAGGTAATTCGCGGCATCGGCGATCTGGCCGGAGGAACACGCCTGATGTCCCACCTGCACCACGCTGCGGGGCGAACGTTCCCGGGCCGCGCGCATGAGTTTCGCGTGGTCTACGGTGAACGCCATCGCCTTTTCCTGATAAACGTGCTTGCCCGCGTCCATCGCAGCGACGAAGCATTCGGCATGCAGATGCTGCGGGGTGGCGATCAGAACGGCGTTGATGGATTTGTCTTCGAGCAGCGCGCGGTAATCGGCGTAGCCGGTAAATCCGGCCTCGCCGCCTTTCGCCACCAGGCTCTTGGCTTCATCGAGGCGTCGCGTGTAAACGTCGGCTGCTGCCACGAACTCGGTGTTCGGGCAGGCGATCGCCTCGCGTGTGAGTTGCACGCCGCGCTCGCCCATGCCGATCACGCCGATGCGAATGCGGTTATTCGCGGCGAGCGCATGGCCCGTAGCGAGGCTGCCTGCGAGCCCCGTCGCGACGTTGCCGATGAAGTGGCGTCTGGTCTGCACGGATCATTCTATTTTAGCGCGTTATCGGCGTCGGGTTTCGGCCGTTTCAGCAGAGCGACTGTCCACCCCTCGTCTGCTCCCATTTTCGGCAGCAGCGAGACCACTTCCCACCCTGTGGCACCTTCCTGATTTAGCCAGGTTTGGGCCTCTTCAAACGGTCCCTGCGGCTGGATTTCATGGATCACGCTGGATTTCAGCGAAAACACCAAAAACTTATATTCCCAATGCATGGCTGCCTGTACCAGCACGCTGCCAGCCATTGTGGAGGCGGTGATGGCGAAGCCGCCGTCGCCTTCACGCTAAATTGGAGCTTGGTGTTTCAACGCATCATCTGGATTGTTCTCGACAGCGTCGGCGTGGGCGAAATGCCAGACGCGGCCGATTACGGCGACGCGGGCAGTGACACGCTCGGCAACATCGCGCGCCAACGCAGGCTCACCCTGCGCAATCTCTGCCACCTCGGCCTCGGCAATCTCAAACCAATTCCCGAATTGCCAAAGGCCGAACATCCGGAAGGCGCTTACGGTCGCTGCGCCCTCCGCTCTCCGGGTAAAGATACGACAACCGGGCATTGGGAAATGGCGGGCATTCACCTCGCGAAGCCTTTCCCGCTTTTCCTGCACGGGTTTCCACCCGAAATCATGCGGGAATTCGAACGCCGGATCGGCCGTTCCACGCTTGGCAACAAGGCTGCGTCGGGCACTGAAATTATCAAAGAGCTCGGCGAAGAGCACGTGAGAACCGGCTCGCCCATCGTCTACACCTCGGCCGACAGCGTTTTCCAGATCGCGGCCCATGAAGCCGTGATCCCGGTCCCGGAACTCTATCGCATCTGCGAAATCGCGCGCGAGATTCTGCGCGGACCGTGGGAAGTGGGCCGCGTGATCGCGCGCCCGTTCGAAGGCGAGCCTGGCCATTTTCAACGCACCGCGAACCGGCACGATTACGCCGTGCCGCCACCTCGCGGCATGCTTCTCGATAAACTTGAAGGTATCGGCACCGAAGTCCGCAGCGTCGGCAAGATCTTCGACGTTTTCCTCGGGCGCGGCATCAGAGCTCAATTCAAAACGAAGAACAACGCCGACGGCATGCAGAAAACGCTCGAAGCCATGCAGGGTCTGGATCGCGGCCTCGTTTACGTCAACCTGGTCGATTTCGACCAGCAATACGGGCATCGGAACGACGTGGAAGGCTATGCCCGCGCCCTTGAAGAGTTCGACGGCTGGCTGCCCGAGTTCCGCGCCGCGCTGCGGCCGAACGATCTCGCCATCCTCACCGCCGATCACGGCTGCGACCCGACGACGCCATCCACCGACCACAGTCGCGAATACACCCCGCTGCTGGCCTTCGGGCCGCGGGTGCGCGCCGGGGTCGATCTAGGCCTGCGCGCGACATTGAGCGACATTGGCCAGACCGTCGCCGAAAATTTTGCAACATCCATTGAGAAAGGGACCAGCTTTTTAAGCGAAATCAGTTTATGAGAACACCACTTTTGGCAGGCAACTGGAAGATGTACAAGACACCCTCGGACACGCAGGCGTTTTTCGACGCTTTCCTGCCGCTCGTGGCTGGCACAACCGGGCGCGATGCAGTGATCTGCCCGCCTTACATCGATCTTGCTGTCGCGCTTGCCGCTACCGCCGGGTCAAACGTCGGCATCGGCGCGCAGAACCTCGCGACCGGAAAAGAAGGCGCGATGACCGGTGAAATTTCCGGCCACATGCTGCATGCGATCGGCGTCAGCTACGTCATCATCGGCCACAGCGAGCGCCGCCAGTACTTCGGCGAGAACGAAGCGGGCGTGATTTCGAAGACGCAGGCGGCTTTGGAATATGGCCTGACCCCGATCGTCTGTGTTGGCGAGTTGCTGGCCCAGCGTGAATCGGGCAGCACCGAAGCGGTCCTCGATGCACAGTTCCAGGGTGGCATCGCTCCGCTGACGCCGGAGCAGTTCGCGAAGATCGTGATCGCGTATGAGCCCGTGTGGGCCATCGGCACCGGCAAGGTCGCAAGCCCTGAACAGGCGGCGGAAGCGCATGCCTTCATCCGTGGCCGTGTCGCCGCGAAGTTTGGCACCCACCAGGCAGTTGCGACGCGCATTCTGTATGGCGGCAGCGTAAAGCCCGATAACGTCGCAGGCCTGATGGAGAAGGGCGATATCGATGGTGCTCTCGTGGGCGGTGCCAGCCTCGATCCGAAATCGTTCGCCGCGATCGTGAACTTCTAAATCGCGCCTTACCAATCCTTCGGCGACCGGGAGAGAAACAGCTTCGCGGGGTCCACGTTCTCATCGCGCGATCCCGCGCTCGGCTGACCGGCGTGAATCTGCGCTGCGAGCGCCTTCGCCTGAGCATCTTCGGGCATAACTTTCAGCGCCTGGGCGATCGCCGTTGCTGCCGCATCCCTATCTGACGGCGCCGCGTGAAAAGCGCTCCAGGCCAGCGCGTAAAACGTCTCAGGACTGTGCGCGCCCAGCGATACCGCAGTTTCGAGCGCCTTTCGTGCTTCCCCGAACCGCTGCAGCCCGGCGGAAATCATCCCCTGTTCCACCCAAACCGCCGCCGATTCCGGCCAGCGGTGCTGCGAATCGGAAAGTAACTGCTGCGAATCGGCGGCCATCCCCTGCCGTTCCTCAACCGCCGCCCGCATTACCGCAATCTGCGGCTCCTGCGGTAGCACCGTCGCGGCCTGATTCAGCAGCTTCAGCGCTTCCGCGGCACGCTGGTTCTTCGTCATCAGCGCCGCCGCCTGCCAGTACAAATCCACGCGCTCCGGCTCCGCCTTCACCGCCATCGCCATCGCGGAAATCGCCTCGTCGGTCTTGCCCGCAGCCTCCAGCATCTGGCCCCGCGCCACGTAATAGTCCCCGGTTCGCGCTGCTTCCGGAATACGGTCCAGCCGCTGCAAGCCAGCCGCTGCGCCATCGGTATAGAAGCCCGCGATGGCGAGATCCAGATCCACTCCCGGCGAAGAAGCCGCCGCCGCCGACAGTTCCAGCAGTTGCCCGGCCAACTGATATTTCCCGGCCGTCAGCATCGTATGGCCTGCGTCCGCCAGGATGACCGGTCCCGGCTTAAGCGCCAGGATTTTCTGCGCGGTTGACACCGCCTGATCAGTCTTCCCATCACCCAGTAAGAACTTCATGTACAGCACTTCGTTGGTGACATCCTCGGGGTGTTCCTTTACCGCTTTTTCGAGGCGCCCCCTGTAAGCGGCGTGCTGTTCCTCCGGTGTGAGGCTCAGAAAATCCATCACGCCGCGCGCGGGAACGGTCACCGCGCCGCCCAGTTCACGGTAGCGGTTCATGAAGGCCCGCGACTCGTCGGTCTGCCCCGCCTGCGCGAGAGCGTTGGCGACATGGAGCTGCATTTTGGGATCGCCCGGATTCAGTTCGGCGGCCTTGCGGAGGACGCGTAACGCATCGGGCAGCCGATCCAGCAGCAGATATGTTTGTCCCAGGCGATCCAGAACGATGGCGTCGTCCGGTAGCTTCCCGACGGCGAATTCCAGATCGGAAAGGGCAGGTTCGGCCTTGCCCTGCTGGTACTCAATAGCGCCCCGGGCTGAGCGCGCCTCAACGAAATCCGGCTTCAGCGCCACGGCCTTGTTCAGGGATACCAGGCCTTTTTCCGGGTCGTCTACCGCTTGCGCCACACCAAGTTCGTAGAACCCTGTCGGGTCGTCGGGATGCCGCCCGACGTACCACTCCAGATCGGCCATACCTGCGTCAGCCTGTTTGACGTTGGCTCTGGCAAAACCACGTTCGCGCCGCCCGGCATCATCGTCCGGCTTGAGCGCCACGTAGCGATCCCACGCCGCCACCGAATCTTCGTACGCATGGATATCGCTTGCCGCGATAGCCAGCAGTTCCCAGACGTCGGGCCGTTGCGGCGAGAGCCGTGTTGCCTGCGACAGCACACGCACTGCCTGCTCGGATTGCTTCAGGCCGCGATAGACGAAAGCCAGACCGTAGAGCACATCGACGTTTTGCGGCTGCCGCCGGAGTGCGTTTTCGAGCACGTCGCGGGCACGCTCGTTGTGGCCGGCCCTCGAAGCCACCACTCCCAACTCATAGAGCAGGTTGAAATTAGTGGGATCGGGCGCGAGCGCATGCGTCAAAAAAGTCTCGGCCTGTTCGAATTGCCCGGCCTGCACCAGCTTTGAGGCGAGTGCAGCGCTTTGCGCGGCGTCGTTTTCGGTCGCCGCCGCCAGGCGATTGAATAACGCGTCGGCTTCCGGGCGATTCCCCGCGAGATCCAGCGCCTGAAGCCGCAGAATCGCCATGTTCGGCGCTTCCAGTTGCTTCGCGGGCAATTTGTCCAGATATTGCAGGGCTTCCGGGCCGTTGCCGGATTGCAGCGCCACCTGGGCTAACTGAAGATTGGCGTAATCGTCGGCCGGGTCGAGTGCCACGGCTTTGAGGAATATATCATGGGCGCTTTTCGGATCGCCAGTCAGCAGCAGATGGTTTCCGTAATTGTTGAGAACGCCGGCCGAATCGGGCGCTTTTGCCATTGCCTGCCTGTGCATCTCGTCGGCTTCGGGGAATTTTTTCTGGTTATCCAGAGCGACGCCCAGCAGGCTCATCGCCTGCACCTCATCGGGATTAGCTTTCAGCTCAACCCGGAGTTTTTGTTCGGCGGCTGGCGCGTCGCCCCGTTGCAACGCGGCGACGGCATCCTGAAAATCCGTCCCGCTGGTTGCGGCGCGCAGGAGCGGTACGGCCAGGAACGCCGACAGTCCTACTGCGAGATAAAATGCCTGCCGGATCACACCCTATATGATATCGGCGGGCATTAACGCCGCGCGGGTCCTGCGATAATCACGAACGGGATATGAGAACCCCCTCGCGCTATCTTCGCTGGCAACTGCCCCTGTGCCTGGTTCCCCTCGCGGTCGCGTGCTGGTGGATCGGGTCATCGGCTTTCGGTCAGGGCGGCTCGCGGGAAGTTCCTGTCAGCATCATCGTCGTCGCGTCCGAGGGCGAAGCCGCTCAGGTAACGACGCAGCTCAAAGGCGGCGCGGATTTTGCCGCATTGGCGCGCAGCCAGTCGACCGACCCCACCGCGAACGATTCCGGTTATATGGGGATGATCGACCCCGCGCAGCTGCGGCCCGAATTGCGCGACGTATTGCAGGGGGTCGCGCGGGGCCAGATCAGCGGTATCGCCAAAATTCCTTCCGGCTACGCCATTCTGAAAGTCCTGAACGAACCTCCGGCTGGCGGCAGCGCCCCCGATACTGCACGGATGCAGGCTCTCGGCGGTCAGTCCGCCATCCTTCCAACTCCTGATTTTGTTGGCTACGCCGAGGCGAATCGCGTGTTTGGCCTTTTCCCCAAGCCCCCCGGCTGGGAACAGGACATCGCCGAAGGCTGCTCTGCGCGCAAGCAGTCGGTTACAGACTTCATGTCGCAGCTTGAGGCTTACCTCAAAAGCCCCAATCCGGATCCTGCCGCTGTTGGAGAATCGAACTCGCTCCTCGCAAACCTGCATTCCTTCCGTGGCGACATGACGGAGGCGATCGGTTTCCGCGAGGCCGAATACCAACTGGCTCAAAAGAATGCGCCGCAGAAACTGCCGCTGCTCGAAGAAGGCCTTGGCGTCGCCTGGCTGCATCGCGCGGGCATGACGCTATACGACAAATTTATTTTTCCGACGCCGCTGAAGCCCGCGCAGGTGACGCCCGAAGAGAAGGCAGACCTTGAAAAGGCGGCCGGTTATTTTCTCCACTACCTGGAGCGTGCGCCCGACACCGTTGACGTGAAATGGCTCCTGAATGTGACTTACATGTTGTCCGGGCAGTACCCCAATGCGGTTCCGGCGAAGTATCTGATTCCCCCGGCCGTGCTGGCGTCGAAGGAGAACGTCGTCCACTTCACCGACGTCGCCGCGGCATCCGGCCTGATTCGCCACGGTATGGCGGGCGGTTTGATCGTCGACGATTTCGACAACGACGGCCTATTCGACGCCGTGATTTCCAGCCAGGACGATTGTGTGTCGCTCCGTTACTTCCACAACAACGGCGACGGCACGTTCACCGACCGCGCCGAGCAGGCCGGATTAAGCAATCAGACCGGCGGCCTGAACATCATCCAGACGGATTTCAATAACGATGGCTGCAAGGACATTCTGATCCTGCGCGGCGGCTGGGAGTGGGCGCGTCGCAAATCGCTGCTGCGCAACAATTGCGATGGCACGTTTACCGACGTCACCCAGGCCAGCGGCCTGATGGAGCCCGTGCGAGCCACCCAGACGGCCGTCTGGACGGATATCGACAATGACGGCAAGCTCGATCTGTTCATCGGCAACGAAAACGCCCCGCCTCAGCTTTTCCTGAACAAAGGCGATGGAACGTTCGTAGATATCGCGGAGACGGCGGGCGTGAACAAGACGGGCTTCGTCAAGGCGGTGGTTGCGGGCGATTTCGATAACGACGGATACCCGGACCTGTACGTCTCAAATTTCAGAGGGCAGCACTTCCTCTATCACAACAACCACGACAAAACGTTTACCGATGTCACGCAGCAGGCGGGCCTGGGTCAGCAGGGGCCGACCTTTGGCGCGTGGTTTTTCGACTATGACAACGACGGCTGGCCCGATTTATTCGTTGCCGGCTACTATTCGTCGCTCAGCGATATCGCGTCCGGGTATCTCGGCGCTCCGCAGAAAGGCGAGACCCTCAGGCTGTTCCACAATCTGGGAAACGGAAAGTTCAGAGACGTAACGGTGGAAACGGGACTCGACCACGTCTTCCTGCCGATGGGCCTGAATTTCGGCGACATCGATAACGACGGTTATCTCGATTTTTATCTCGGCACGGGCAGCCCGTCTTACGCTGCCTTATTTCCCAACGTGATGTTCCACAACGACGGCGGCAAGCGATTTACGGATATCACTGCTTCGTCCGGCACCGGCATTCTCCCGAAAGGGCACGGTATCGCCTTCGCGGATCTGGATAACGACGGCGACGAAGATATTGTTTCGGTCATGGGCGGCGCGGTGCCTGGCGATGCGCACAACGCGCGGCTCTTCGAAAATCCAGGCAATGGCAACGACTGGATCAGTGTCCACCTGACGGGTGTGAAGTCCAATCGCGCGGCGATCGGCGCGAGGATCAAGGTGACGGTGCAGGACGCAGGGAGTGCCCCGCGCGATATCTACCGGACCGTGGGTAGCGGGGGATCGTTCGGCGCCGAGCCTTACGAGCAGCACATTGGTCTGGGAAAATCCGCGCGGATATTGGCGCTCGAAGTTTGGTGGCCCACCAGCAATACCCGCCAGACCTTCGCGAACGTCGGTAAAAATCAGTTCGTGGAACTCCGCGAAGGCGATAAGGCTCTCGCGAAAGTAGACCGCAAGCCCTTTCACCTCGGCGCGAAGCCCCGCTAAATTCAGTTCTCAGTGGGCATTTCCGCCCGGACCACCACCCAAACGGGAGCCATCCCTTTCTTGCCGGTGAGCCGCAGGCCCAGTTGCTCCTGCAGGGCCGTAAACAGTGAGGGATAACTCACCGAAGAGTCTTTCGCGGACGCTGCGGCGTCCGGCGCGGCCAACTCCAGAGAATATTTCAGTTCGACATCGTAGGCGCCGTCCAGACCGGTCGCGTCGTGCACGGGACGGTGCGCAATGCCACTCAAAATGTCCGCCAGCCGTACCATCGTCATGCCTTTGCCACTCAGCGTCGATCCGGCCGCGCCCCCGTTCATATTTACATTGCCAAGCGGCGTCGCCGCTTTCATGCGAATTCCGCTCTTTTCTACTCCGAGTTCATAAATCGGCATCTCTCGCTGTTCCTCGTGAACCTGCAACTGGAACCGATCCTCCAGCAAATGCATCAGCCGCGAACGAATCCGGGCAAACCGGTCCGCCGGATCCTTCCCATCGCTGTCTGCCGGATCGAACTTCGCTTCAATATCGAATCGCGCATCCCTGATCCAGCCTGGACCTCCTGCAACCTGGAAATCCTGCGCCGGCAGCGCGTACTGAATCAACTGAAACAGCGTCGTATGTTCAACCTCAAATCGACCGGGCTCATTGCGAATGCTGGTGCCTTCGCGCAGGCTTTGAGTCGGTTTAACCGATGCCACCTCGAAAACCGGTCCTTGCCCCCACGCTGTCAGCGCCACACAGAGAAAGCAAACAAGCTTCATGGTAGTTAACAACTTTGCAGAGACCAATTGGTTACAAACTCACCGCGGCCGCTTCATCACTTCTTCCACCAGATCGCCCAGTTGCTTCACCGTATAAGAATTGCCTTCGATGTTAGCAGCGAGCTTGCCATTGCGGTCGATGATCGCGGTATGCAGGGAGTGCGTGAGGATGCCTTCATCCTGCCAGGCGGCCACGCCGAAAAGATTGCAGACGCGCTGAACCTCCGGCAGCGGGCCAGTCAGAAAATGCCAGGCTCTTAAATCGGCATTCCAGATGTGGGCGTACTTTGCCATCACCTCCGGCGTGTCGCGAACCGGATCGAACGTCAGTGTCAGCAGAATCAGATTCCGGCCCAACTGGTCGCCGAAGCGCTTCTGCAATTGCGCCAGATTATTCGAAAGCCGAAAGCAATAGTCGGGCAGAGGACAGCGCGTGTAAACAAAGTTGAAGGCGATCACTTTTCCGGAAAATTCGGACAGGCTCGTCGGCTGATTCCTTTCATCGGTGAGACGGAAATCCGGCACCGGCTGCCCCACCGCCAACCGGTTCGCCTGGCTCTTTTTGATGATCGATTCGATCATGCCGAGCCTTTGCGCCTGATCGGGATCTCGCTCCGGGCTCCAGAACTCCACGGCGTGCAGCTGTTCGAGCCAGGACGAATCCTTATCCACAACGAGCGTAAATTCAACCTTGACGCCGGGCACCAGTCCCTTCAGGGAACCTCCGTCCTTCACATGGAAGGTCATCACCATTGCGTCCATATATCCCGGGATGCTTTGGTGGGAAATGACGATCGACTGCTTCGGACCGTCGATTGAAATCGCCATGCCCGAACCGGGATAGCGCTGCGCCGCGATGCCGGCGGGTATTCCGGCCATCATGACGGCAATCGGTATCAGGCGCTTTACGAGCATCCGAGGCAGATTTCAGGTTATCAAAAGCGCTCCCGGATGATATCCTCAACAGGATGACGCGCCGGCAAGTCCTGTCCCTGTCCGCACTGGCGCTGCCCGCCCTGAATTCGTCTGTTGACGCCCAGCAATACGGCTCCATGGGCTCGCAGAACGTCAAACCACTTCGCCGTGGCGATCCCTCCGGGCTGCCTTACAACGCCAGTTTTGTCAACGTAGCCAAAGCCGCGGGACTGAATTCTCCCGTCATCTACGGCGACGATGGCATTGTCGATTACGTCCTCGAATCCATGGGCTGCGGCGCGGCGTTTATCGATTACGATAACGACGGCTGGATGGATATCGTGATCCTGACCGGCCAGCGCCGCAATACCCCAACCCCTCCGGGCGCGACGATCAAGCTCTATCACAATAACCGCGATGGCACGTTTAAGGATGTCACCGCCCAGTCCGGTCTCGGCCGCGCTGGTATATGGGCTCTCGGGATCACCGTGGGCGACTACGATAACGACGGCTTTGACGATATCTTCATCACCTGCTGGGGCCAGAACATCCTCTTTCACAACGGCGGCAAAGGTGTCTTCACCGATGTCACCGAAAAGGCCGGTCTGCTCCATCCCGGCGTTCGTTTCGGTTCCGGATGCACGTGGATCGATTACGACCGCGACGGACGGCTGGACCTTTTTGTATCGCACTATCTGGTCTTCGATCCGGCAAAGGTTCCGGCGCGCGGGAAGAATCCGGATTGCACCTGGAAGGGCGTGCCTGTCTATTGCGGACCGCTCGGCCTGCCTCAGGAGAACTGCCGGCTTTATCACAACAACGGCGATGGCACGTTCACGGATGTGAGCGATAAGTCCGGCATCTCGCTGCCCGGCGCAAAAAGGGGACCCGGGTACGGCCTGACGGCTGTTGCCACGGACTTCGATGGCGATGGCTGGCCGGACATTTACGTTGCCTGCGACACCACCCCGAGCCTGCTGTTCCACAACAACCACGACGGTACCTTCACGGAGTGCGGCCTTGAAAACGGCGTGGCTGTCAACCAGGACGGGCGGGAGCAGGAGGGGATGGGGCTCGGGATCGGCGATTTCAATACCGATGGCTATCTGGATATTTTCAAGACCCACTTCAGCGACGACACCAATGTTTTGTACCGGAATAACGGCAAGGGCTATTTCCAGGACGTGACGATCCGCGCCGGCCTGGGGGTTGAGACGCGTTTTGTCGGCTGGGGAGCCGGGATCGAAGACCTGGACAACGACGGTTTACCGGATCTGTTTTATACGACAGGGATGGTTTTTCCGGACGCGGCAGGGAAAGTGCCCGATGCCCCTTTCAAGACGCCGAACGTCTTGTTCCGAAACCTGGGAGGCGGAAAGTTCGAGGAACTGTTCGATCAGGCCGGGCCAGCCATGCTCGAGGCGCATTCGAGCCGCGGACTGGCGTTCGGCGATTTCGATAACGATGGCGATCTGGATATCCTGATCGTCAATCTGAACGAGCCTCCATCGCTGCTGCGCAACGACATCAGGGGCGACAATCACTGGCTGAAGGTCATGCTGGTGGGGGTCACGTCGAACCGAAGCGCGATCGGCGCCCAGGTGGTGGCTGTGTACGGTGGTCGCCGCCAATCGAAGGCAGTCCTGGGGCAATCTTCCTATCTGTCGGTGAACGACCGCCGGTTGCACTTTGGGCTGGGCAAGGAGACGCATGCGGATCTTGAGATCCTCTGGCCCAACGGGAATAAGCAGACGGTTCCCGCTGTGCAGGCCGACCGGCTTGTCGTGATCCAGGAGGCGGATAAAGCCGGCAAGGGTGGAGGCATTATCCGCACAGAGGCTTTCGGCAAGAAACAAGCCAGGCCGAGGTAGGTACAGATTGGTAATCCGTACTTCGGGCGAAGCACGACTTATTTTGTCCGGCCGGGACACTTTGTCGGTGCGGAAAATCACATGCGCAGCCTGGTCGCCAGGATATTTTTAAATTAATTTTCCGTAAGTTTTTCGCCCGAAGCGCCACCAAAACTCATATTCTTCGCCTCATTGCCCGTGCGTGCGAACGTTCGTTCATAACGCTCATCCTGAAGCGCGTCACTTGAACATCCATCTCCGACGTTTCGTCATAGGTAGCGTATCTTACATTTTTAACGCCCTTACTAATCTATATCGCACTTATGAGATTTTTACTGTGCGATGTCTCACGTGTACACGCAGCGACGCACGTAAAAATTAAACAAAGTTGCTGTTTTTTTCACAGATCATGTAACCTCGGCGACAGTGATGTCCCGTACCAACCGAGTCCTCTCCTGCGGCGCCATCGCGATATGCGCGCGCATAACTACTCGGGTAAAAACTATGAATATCAAGAGTTACTTAACTTACTTACACAGCGAGCGATTGCCACGCGAAATGATTGAACCACAGCCTCTTGACGCCTATGTAGGATCGGTGATAATTTACTTTCAAGTAACACTTCTTTACAAACGAGTCGCTCGACATTTACTAAAAATCGTTTGGACAGGAAGCGTATTTGGTGACTTAAGGGGTCAATCGTCGATGATGTTTAGAAGTCGGTTCCAAAAAGCTAAGGGGTACAAATGAAAGTCAAACACTATACGCGCATTGTATTTGCGTTGGCGCTCTGCTGCGCCGGCATGTATGGGCAAACCGTTTCCAGTTCGCTCGAAGGGGTCATCGTCGATTCGACCGATGCGGCGGTCGCAAGTGCGCCCGTCACTCTGACGAACGACGATACCAAAGCCACTCGCACTGCAAAGACCGACAACACCGGCACCTATCGTTTCCTGCAACTCGAACCGTCAACCTACAGCCTTACGGTCAAGGCGGACGGTTTCAAGACGCAGACCCAGACCGGCATCGTGGTCGCGGCGCAGGAAACACACAATGGCGGCAAAATGATTCTGTCCATCGGTAGCCTGACGGAATCGATTTCCGTTACTTCCGAAGTTGCTCAGATTCAGCTCTCCAGTTCCGAACAATCCAGGACTGTGGACTCCGCTGATCTCGACGACCTGACACTTAAAGGCCGCGATCTTTTCGGTTTCATGAAGCTCGTGCCGGGCGTTATCGATACCGGCGCGCAGGGCCGCGACGTCACCAGCCCGAATCAGCTCAGAGGCTTCACTATCCAGGGCAACTCGACCCTCACGATGAACTTCACTGTGGATGGCGTCACCGACATGGATACCGGCTCCAACAGCACCCTGCACTACGAACCGAACATGGACTCCATTCAGGAACTCAAGGTTCTGACGTCTAACTATCAGGCCGAATTCGGCCGCAACTCCGGCGGAACTGTCACGGTTGTGACCAAGAACGGCACCCAGGAATTTCACGGTTCCGGTAACTGGAGCCATCGCAACGAAGAATTCAACGCGAACAGCTGGTCCAATAACCACACGCTCAAGAACATCAATGGCCTGAATGTCGCGACTCCGCGCGCGGACTATCGTTACAACATCGAAACCTACAGCATCGGCGGCCCGATGTACATCCCGAAAGTTGCCAACAAAGACAAGAAGCGTCTCTTCTTCTTCTGGTCGCAGGAGTATACCGGCCAGTTTGTCAGCGGCGGTCAGCCGATCACCTATATGCCGACGGCACTGGAACGCACCGGTGACTTCTCGCAGACGTTCGCCAACAGCAACGGTAACAAAGTAGTCGTCAACGTTCTCGATCCGGCGAACAACAATCTGCAGTTTCCCAATAACGCCATCCCGGCCTCGCGCATCAATCCGCTCGGTCAGTCTCTGCTGAACTTCTTCCCGCTGCCGAACTACAGCCCGACGATTTCCACGCAGTTGTATGTGGATAACTTCACCGAGCAGGCCAGCGCCACACACCCGCGCCGTAATGATGTTGCCCGCATCGACACTTACCTCACTTCAAAGATCAGCGCTTATGCCCGCTGGATCCACGATTCCGACGATATGCCTGTTCTCTATTCCGGCGTCAACTTCGATAGTCTGGCGCAGGCCGGCCGTATCGAAGCCGGTGGAGTGCCTCCTCCTATCTCTAACATCGATCACCCGAATCCGGGCCACAGCTACTCCGGTACCCTGACTTACACGATCACGCCGACGCTGATCAACGAAATCACGGTTTCCGAAAGCTGGAATACCTGGTCTTATTACACGCTCGACGATTATGCGAGTGAAAACCGCAATCTGATTCCGGGCATCCCCACGCTGTTCCCCGTGCCGACTACCGCTCAGAGCGGTGTGCAGGGACCGGTCAACGGCTACGAAAATCTCCTTCCGACCTTCAGCTTCGGCAGTACCAATGGCCTCGCCGGCGGTTCAGCCTATAGCCGCGCTGACGGAACTACTTCCGGTACATACGAAAACTTCAACCCGATCCACACCTATCAGGACAACGTCTCGAAGGTGAAGGGCCACCACGCATTCAAGGTTGGCGCCTATCTGGAACTCAACAACAAGATCCAGCCGGCGAACGATCAGTACCCGGGTGCGTTCCAGTTCAATGCGAGCACCTCAACTCCGCTGCTCAACACGAACGATGGTTATGCCCTCGCCCTGCTGGGTCAGACTTCGCAGTATACACAGAACACCGACACGGTGACGTTCAACACGCAGTACTATAACTTTGAGTTCTACGGTCAGGACAACTGGAAGGTGAACCGCAGGCTGACGCTCGATCTCGGCGTGCGCTTCTATCACCAGACTCCGCAGTACGATCTCAACGGTACGTTTGTGAATTTCCAGGCGAACAACTACAGCAAGGCCACCGCCCCACGCCTCTACTTGCCTGCATGTAACCAGGCAATCGCCACCGGAGCAGTCAATCCGAATACCGGTTTGAAGACCTGTACTTCGTCCGCCAACGGCCAGATCGGCGTCGATCCTTTGACGGGTGCCACTACCGGCAGCGGTTTCATCGGCGACACGGTCCCCGGTTCCGGCAACTACATCGATGGCAGCCAGGTGCTTGGTGTCAACGGCGTATCGCGTAATCCGTATACGCAGTCGCCTTTGGCCGCTGCCCCGCGTGTCGGCTTTGCCTACGACCTGTTTGGTGACGGCAAGACCGCTATCCGCGGCGGATGGGGTTTGTTCTATGACCGTCTGCAGGGCAACGACGTTTACGCTCTGTCCGGTCAGGCACCCACTTCATACCAGGAAAAGGTTACCAACCTGACCTTTGCCCAGGTCGCAGCCCTGAATACGGGAGCTCCGCCCAGCCTCAACAGCCTGAGCCTGCCTCCGAATGCTCCTGGTCAGTCCTTCCCGTTCACGGGTAACATCCCGCGCGACGGCGTACAGAACATGAGCCTCGATATTCAGCACAACATCGGCAAAGGCACGGTGATCGACATCGGTTACCAGTTCAACTATGCCTTCAATCAGCCGCAAACCTACAACCTCAACTGGCTCCCTGTCGGAACTGGCTGGCCGTTCACTCCGTCCAACCTGAATCCGACCACGACGGGCAGCTCGAGCGCCGATATCGGTTCTCAATTTGAAAAGACCCTTTACCCTGGCCTCGGTAGTGTGACCGGCTTTATCTTTAACGGCCACACCAGCTACAACGGCCTCAACGTTACCGTCAACCGCCGCATTTCGCACGGTCTGGCCTTGGGTCTGAACTATACGTACTCGAAGGCGATGGGCGATGACTCCACCATCACCGGCAACGGCGGGTATTGCATCGCCTGCACCGGTCAGAATGGCATCCCGAGCAACGAGCAGTGGAACTACGGCCGCACGTCCGCGGATCGTACCCACAACCTGGTTCTGACTTACAACTACGACATTCCCGGACCCGCGAAGGCACTGGGCCTCAAGGGAGTGGGTTATGTTACGGATCACTGGACGCTGTCCGGTATCACCACGGTTCAGAGCGGTTCGCCGTACAACATCGGGTGTAGCTTCGCCCCGGGTTCGCCATCGCCCAACGGCGGCGGCAACGCGTACACCGGGACCGGCGACCTTGGTAACCGTTGCAACATTGTTGGCAATCCGTACGCCAACCTCGGCACCAACGGTAACGGTCAGGTCTACTTCAACGCTGCCGCTGTTTCCATGGCCACCATCAACTTCACCGGCCCGAATAATTCTCTGGTCGGCGGTCCGGTCCTCGGCAACCTCGGTGGCGGCGCGGGCGATCTCTCCAACCCGCACGTGACCAACTTCGACATGACGCTGAGCAAGAACATCCCGCTCGGCAGCGAAAAGCGCATACTGAGGATTCAGGCTCAGGCCTACAACGTCTTCAATCACACCGAAATCAGCAGCATCGGTTCCGGGGCTCAGTACAGCTTCACCACCAATCAGTTGACGAACGCCCAGACTTTGGGCTACATCACAGGTGCCAGCAATGCCCGCATTATGGCGTTCACAGCCCGCTTCCAGTTCTAACGGAACACGGTAAACTGATTCGAAGTTTGCTTTAAAACGAGGGCCGCTACCCGGCGAACGGGTCGCGGCCCTCGTTTTGTTTTGCGGGGCGGGAGTGGTCGTGCTAGAACACGCCAGGCAGGCCGGGACCCCGATCACACCTATTTTTATCAATTGAATCAATAACATCCATATCCAACTCCCAACCGCCGTGCTCTACTTTGATCAGGCGCGGCACTCTCGTCGCGCAGCACGAAGCCTTGTCTCGCTCGCCGAAAGGTGTTCGGACTCAAGCTCCACAGATCTTTGACAACTTTGAATATCGGGCCCCGGAATGGGCCCTACTTGCTTAGCCTGAAAAATTGGTTTCGTTCCCTCATTTTTCGACTCCGCCACCCGGATGCATTCATCCGGATGAATTCATATTGGCCAGGCTAGGCCCAAACCGGCACAAGCCAGTCCGAACCGGACAGGTAAGCTCCAAAATCCCCATTTCCTGGCCTCAAAACTGAGAAATTTGTTTCGTTCCTTCATTTTTCTGGGTGGTCCCGGCGTCTCTCGCTCCCTCACACTGCGGCCGCGAATGGTCCATCCTTTCCGTATCGTTTTCGTAAGTTTTTTAATTGCTTTGTTTTTATATGTTTATGGTATTGTAACGATGTTTACAAACGGCTGGGCCCTTGACACTGGCACTCACGGGTGATACTGTTTCCAAAGTCACTTTTTAGATTCTTTATGTGTGATCTCAAGCGCATAATCTCTGGAAAGTGCGGGGTCGAAAAATTTGTTAAGGGGCAATCAATGAAATTGAAGAACTATACGCGCATGGTATTTGCGTTGGCGCTTTGCTGCGTCGGCATGTATGGGCAAACAGTCTCAAGTTCGCTGGAAGGGGTTGTGGTCGACCCGGCTGACGCGGCGGTTGCGAATGCGCCCGTTACCCTGACCAACCCGGCGACCAAGGCGACTCGCACGGCCGACACTGACAATACCGGTACTTACCGGTTCCTCCAGGTCGATCCCGGCATCTATAACCTGACCGTCAAGGCTACGGGTTTCAAAACGCTCACACAAACCGGAATCGCGATCAGCGCGCAGGAAACACACAACGGCGGCAAAATGATCCTGGCTCTCGGCAGCGTATCGGATTCGATTTCCGTTACCGCGGAAGTTGCCCAGATTCAGTTGTCCAGTTCTGAGCAGTCCACAACAGTCGACACCGCCGATCTGGAAGATCTCACCCTGAAGGGCCGCGATCTGTTCGGCTTCATGCGGCTGGTCCCCGGCGTCATCGACACCGGATCGCAATCGCGCGATGTTACCAGCCCGAACCAACTGAGAGGCTTCACCGTCCAGGGAAATTCGACGCTCACCATGAACTTCACGGTCGATGGCGTCACCGATATGGACACCGGATCGAACAGCACGCTCCACTATGAGCCGAACATGGACGCCATCGAGGAATTGAAGGTTCTGACCTCGAACTATCAGGCCGAGTTCGGCCGCAACTCGGGTGGCACCATCACCGTTGTCACGAAGAACGGAACCCAGGAGTTCCACGGCTCCGGTAACTGGAGCCACAGGCATGAGGAATTTAATGCCAATAGCTGGTCGAATGATCACAAGATCGTCAGCGTGAACGGTGTGAACACCGCTGCCGCGCGCGCGGATTACCGATACAACATTGAAACCTACAGCATTGGCGGTCCCATATTTATCCCGAAAGTTGCCAACAGGGACAAGAAGAGACTCTTCTTCTTCTGGTCGCAGGAATACACCGGCCAGTTTGTCAGCGGCGGTTCTGAGACTGTGTACACACCCACGGCGCTCGAGCGCGTCGGCGACTTCTCGCAGTCGTTCGGTAACAGCGGGACTGGCGGACAGCTGGCCCTGAAGTTACTCGATCCCAGCAACAACAACGTGCAGTTCGCCAACAACATGATTCCCCAGTCGCGGATCAATCCCGTCGGCCAGGCGATGCTCAATTTCTTCCCGCTGCCGAACTTTACACCGACCGCCGCGAACCCCACGGAATTGTATGTGGATAACTACTACGAACAGGCCAGCGGCAAGCACCCGCGGCGCAACGACGTGGCTCGCATCGATACCTACATCACGTCCAAAATCAGCGCCTATGCCCGCTGGATCCACGATCTGGACGACATGCCGGTTCTCTATTCGGGCGTTCAGTTCAGCGCTCTTGGCCAGGCCGGTCGCTCGGAGGCTGGTGGGGTACCTCCTCCCATTTCGAACATCGATCATCCGAACCCGGGCCACAGCTACTCCGGCACCCTGACGTACACAATCACGCCGACCCTGATCAATGAAATCACGGTTTCCGAAAGCTGGAACACCTGGTCTTATTACACTCTCGACGACTACGCCAGCGAATCGCGTAATCTGATTCCCGGTATCCCCACGCTGTTCCCGGTGCCGACCACCGCGCAGAGCGGAGTGCAGGGCCCCGTCAACGGTTACGAGAACATCCTGCCGACGTTCAGCTTCGCCGGCACCGGCGGATATCCCGGCGGCATGTCCTACGGTCGATCTCCCGGAACTTCTTCCGGCACGTACGAGAACTTCAATCCGATCCATAGCTACCAGGACAACATCAGTAAGGTGAAGGGTCACCACGCATTCAAGGCCGGCGCTTATCTGGAACTGAACAACAAGATCCAGCCCGCCAACGACAACTACGCCGGCGCGTATTCGTTCAACGCATCCACCTCGACCCCTCAGCTCAACGCGGGTTCCGGTATGGCTCTCGCTTTGCTGGGCCAGACCTCCAGCTATTCGCAGAACACCGATACCGTGACGTTTAACACCCAGTACTACAACTTCGAGTTCTACCTTCAGGACAACTGGAAGGTGAACCGAAGGCTGACGCTTGATCTCGGCGTACGTTTCTATCACCAGACGCCGCAGTACGATCTGAACGGCACGTTTGTCAACTTCCAGGCAGCGAACTACTCCAAATCGTCGGCGGTACGGCTTTATCAGCCCGCCTGCAATCAGGCGATTGCTACCGGAGCGGTCAACCCGAACACGGGGCTGAAGACTTGTACTTCATCCGCGAACGGCGAGGTGGCTCTGGATCCCGTCACGGGCGCTACGGTGAGCAGCGGCTTCGTTGGCGACACGGTGCCTGGTTCGGGTAACTACACGGATGGCAGCACCGTACTCGGGGTCAACGGAGCATCCGCGAATCCCTACAAGCAGACTTGGCTGGCGGCGGCTCCCCGAATCGGTTTTGCCTATGACTTGTTCGGCGATGGCAAGACGGCTATCCGCGGCGGTTGGGGTTTGTTCTACGACCGGCTCCAGGGTAATGACGTATATGCTCTGTCCGGCCAGGCTCCCACTTCTTTCAAGGAGTCGGTCAGCAATGATACCTTTGCCCAGATCACGGCGCTCAATACAGGCGCGGCTCCATCCATCAACAGCCTGAGCCTTCCTCCAAACGCTCCCGGGCAGTCCTTCGCCTACTCGGGCAACACTCCGAGGGACGGCGTTCAGACTGCGAGCGTCAATATCCAGCACAACATCGGCAAGGGAACGGTCGTCGATATCGGCTACTCATTCGACTATGGGTTCAACCAGCCGGTCACTTATAATCTGAACTGGCTTCCTATCGGAACCGGCTGGCCGTTTACGCCATCCAATCTGAGTCCGATCACGACTGGCAGCAGCAGCAACGACATCGGCAGCCAGTTTGAGCGCACCCTCTTCCCTGGTCTCAACGGCATCACCGGCTGGGCGTGGATCGGGCGCACGAACTATAACGCCCTGAACTTCACGATCAATCGGCGTATTTCGCATGGTCTGGCGTGGGGTATGAATTACACGTTCTCAAAGTCCATGGGGATGCTGTCCGACACAATCGCCGCTACTGGCCAGAACGGAATTCCGAGCAATTCGCAGTGGAATTACGGTCGGCAGAGTTCGGACAGGACACACAACCTGATCCTCACGTACAACTACGACATCCCCGGCCCGGCGAAAGCGCTCGGCGTCAAGGGCTTGGGCTACATCACCGACCACTGGACACTTTCCGGAATTACCAGTGTCCAGAGTGGTGCGCCATACAACCCCGGTTGCAGTTTCGCTTCTGGCTCACCGGGCACGACGGGCGGCACCACCGGAACCAGCGACATCGGTGGCCGTTGCAGCGTCATCAGCAGTCCGTATGCCAACATCGGGACAAACGGCAATGGGCAGGTATATTACAACCCGGCGTCGGTTCAGATGAATACGATTAACTTCACAGGGCCGAACAACTCGCTCGTCGGGCCCCCCGTCCTCGGTAACCTGGGCGGCGGATCCGGTGATCTGTCTCTTCCGCACGTGACCAACTTCGACATGACGTTGACCAAGAACATTCCGCTCGGCAGCGAAAAGCGCGTGCTGAAGGTTCAGGCGCAGGCCTACAACGTTTTCAACCATACGGAGATCGGCGGCATCGGGACTGGCGCTCAGTTCAGCTTCACGACCAATCAGCTGACCAACGGCTCGACGCTCGGTTACATCAACAGCGCGAACAACTCCCGCATCCTGGCATTCACGGCCCGCTTCCAGTTCTAACGGACGCGGTAACCGATACGTAGTTTGCTTTAAAACGAGGGCCGCTACCCGGCGAACGGGTCGCGGCCCTCGTTTTATTTGGGGATAACGACGATGTGGTGCCCGGGGGGGGAATTGAACCCCCACGCCCCTTGCGGGGCTACGGATTTTAAGTCCGTTGCGTCTGCCGATTTCGCCACCCGGGCACATTTAAAACAAACAACTTATGAAGCTACTGCTACATCGCCCCCGGTCACTGTGGGGGAATTTGTGGGGAGTCGGCGCAAGTTCATCGCCGTCATCCGCTCATACGCTAATTCGAGCGCTTCCGGTGACGGATGAACGTACCGCTGAGAAACCGTTACGGTCGAGTGCCCCATTAGTCGCATTATAGTGAACGCATCCGCCCCGGACTCTCCGAGCCGCGTTCCGAACGTATGCCGAAGCGAATGCAGTACGAAGTCCGCAGGCATTTTGAGCAGCGTTCGCATTCGCGCATGTTGCTGCCCGAGATGGCTGTTCGGCCAGGGCGATCCATCGGAGCGGTGGAATACATAGCCTTTCGCCGCGGGCTCGTGATTCCTGAGCATGTCTACGCTCCGTTTACTGAGCGGTACATTGCGAGACTTCTTGCTCTTTGCCTTTCCGGAGGAGACTGTCAGGTACCCGAATTTCGCACCCTGCGCCGGGTCCAATTTCACCTGAGCCCATTCGAGACTCAACGCTTCGCCGAGCCGCAGTCCTGTATCGAGAAGCAGCAGAGCCACGTCGCCGAGTGGACTTGGACAGGCGGCGAAGTACACCTTCTCCTGGCTCGGCGTCATGATCGATTCGCGGGCGTGCTCGCCCCGAAGCAGCCGAATACGCGGAATGCGCTGAATCTCCTTCCATTCGTGGGCGAGACGCAGCAGCCGGCGCAACGTTGCCAGTTCGCGGTTGATTGATCCCGCCGAGAGGGGAGCGCCGCGCCTGGATTCGAACTTCCCCCGCCTTTGAACGTAATCCTCGATGGCCGCTTCGTCGATACTGTCGATTCGACGGCAGACCAGGCGTTCGTCTGCCAGAAGTGTTGCAAGTTTCTGTTTATAGAACTCGACTGTTCGGGGCTTTTCACCGCACTGCATTTCGATTGCCCGCTCGAATCGCGGCGCAAATTCTTTCAGGGTGGGAACTGGTTTCCGATCCTTGATTCCCACTTCGCCCTTTGCTAACTGAGTTCGGCGCGCCGACTCGATCTGTTCAGCCGTTCGTCTGTTTCCTTGTTTCGTGCTTTCGCGTATTCGCTCACCGTCGAATACGAACTCAAACCACCACACGCCGCCACGCTTGTATAGCGCCATTCACGTTGCTCCTTTCGTCGGATCTTGCGCCCGCGCGCAGTCTGCCGTGCTCGTGGGCGATCTCCAATAGACGCTCGACGCGGCGGTTTCGTCACAGTTATCCCGAGACAGCCGCCAGACGTATATTCTCCCGTTGCGGCCCGGCTCCACCGGTCGGCAGCGCCGCCATCCATTGCTCCAGGTCTTCGGGGCGATATCTCACCAACGCACCAACCTTCACGAATTGTGGCCCGCGCCGTTCCAGCCGCCACCGTCGGAGGGTTGCGAGGCTGACGTTGATTTGTTTGGCGACATCCTTTTCGGTCAAGAAAACCTGCATCATCAATCTCCTCTTCCTTAAATGAGTTTGCTTTCGTCGGGAGGGCCTGAGGGATACTTCCAGTCCATCCGTTTCTGTTCCTGCGCACGAAAATTAACCAGGGGATCGAAGGCTGGCGGCGTGCGGTCCGGCGATCCGGCTGGTAACGGCATATTCGGAGATGCTGAAGGGGCAGGTCCTTTTTTTCTCCGCTCAATGCGGCCGCGGTAAGAACTGAGGAGCTTGTAGCTGATTGGGACTCCGGCTAAGTTCAGACGCTTATGGATCAGCCGAAGCGTGTGTCCGGCCTTCAAAGCGTCCTGCACTTGCGGCCAGAAGGCCCGAAGCTGAGCCATCAGTTGGGTGGGGTTCTCCCGTGCGAGCGCTTCGACAGGAGACAAAGCGCGCTTATCTGACGGAACTTCGCTCCCCATACATATAAGGGCCCAGAAACGGCTTTTTGGACAGCAGCCTATAGAAATCCTCAAAGATCCTCGATAGTCCTCACAGTTCGCGGGGGCAGGGCCGGTATTGATGGCGAAAGACCCCAGAAATCCTCGATGGTCCTCAACATTCCTCAATGTTCCCCACGCGGCGGGCGCCGGAGATCTGATTCCAACCAGCATCGAAGCAAAAAACACCGGTAATGGAACATAAAGGGTTGTTTAGCGATGGTGTTGTTTTTCGAACCTACACGCCCCGTCTTCAATGATTTAGAGTGTTGTGCAAATTGCTTGATCCGTTTAGCATATGTTTAGCGCGAAGAGAGGCGCTCGTCGATGAAGAGAAAAGCCACAAAAATGCGCGGAATGCGGCTCAGCGACGCCACCTACAAGGCCGTCGTTCAGGCGGCGAAGGTCCGCAGCTTCGATAGCCCGAGCGCTTTCATGCGCGCAGCGATCGAGAAGGAGCTGCGGGGTGTAGATGCAACGCTCGACGAATCCGAAAAGCGAATCACCGCTTCTCTCGAACGGTATTCGAAACAGGTTCGGCGGGTGAGCACGGGACAGCAGGCTTTGTTTGCCTACGTGGATGCGCTGGCCAAAGTGATTCTCAGTACGTTGCCCGATACGGACGAAGATACCAGGCAAGCCGCCGCCGCGCGGGGAAAACTCCGCTACTCGCGGTTCATCAAGAGCGTTGGCGCGAATATGGTGGGCGACGCTCACGCCGCGCTATCGGAATTGGTGGACCGCGTCCCGGAATGACAGCGAAAAATATTACGGCCGTTTTCGACTGACAGTCAGGTCTAGTCTGACTTTGTGAATGGGCAATTCAGAAATACTGAACGATCTTCACGGCGCGGCCATCGGCGAAGAGAGTTTGCTCTGCGCTCTATTCTCGACCTCTGTCTCGATGGCTTTCCGGTTCCGGCTAACCCACTTACCCGTGATTGAGATGCGAAACTCCTTTCGGAGCTTCCCGGCCACCCAATCTGAGAGCGTCCCACGCCGGGTGAGCGCGTTCCACTCTCGCCAGTACCCGGCGGCGGCCTCTACAAGCGCCTGCCTGCGTCTATAGCGTGTCGCTCGAGTTCGCGCCTGTGAACCCTTACCTGCGCATTCGGTGCAGAAGGTTCCGCGCTTGATTTCCTTCTTACGCAAGCGACGTCGGAGGTAGTGACGCCCGCATTCGGGGTTGTTGCAGCGTGCGAGACGGTGCGCGCCGGGGGTGTCTAACAATTCCTTGAAATGAAAGATCGCGCACTCCTTCGCGTATTCTTCAGGGTCGACACGCTTTGCGAAACCCCGTTCGTCCGTTGTCCAGTTGTTTGGCGACTTTGCCAAAATGGCAATCCTGCCGCTGTTCATGAGCGCAGGTTGCGGCATGTTGCGATTTAGCCAGGCATATAGAACGTCGAACAGAGGAACCGAATAGCCGGGGGGCACGTTCCTGATATCTCGGGTAAGCGGAGATTCGATTTCAGCCTCGATGCCGGAGTCGATCCATTGGTTGACGAGGGCCCGGAATGTGTTCAGGAACATCGCGTCCGCGCGATTGAGTACTTCGAGTGAAAGGGTCTCGGCTTCGCCGGGGAAACTCAGCCAGCCCCAATGCTTTCCGCCACTAAGCAAATAAACAGCGCGGCCTAGATGGTGGACCTGAGCGGACTTGTCGTGACGCTTCCCATCGAGTATGTCCACTATTCATTTATAACTTGATGCGGTTAATATATTCAAGCCGCATCAAGATATTAACAATTACCTCCGCGCATGCCACATCATGAAATAGAGCATCGGTGCGAATCATGCTCAGCAAGGACAAACATAGTTTCATGGAACGCCAAAATCCATCCCGACCCGCGCATGCCGCGTCAATTCCGCAACTGGCACCCGGTCTGGGCACGACCAACCTCCCAAACGGCCACGTGTACTTTCTTGTGATGAAAGAACGCTTCGATACCGAGCGTGACCTCGTTCCAGTGAAGATTGGCATAACGCGGGGGGATATTGCCCGCCGACTTACAACCCTTCAGACTGGCAATCCCTACAACCTCTCATGTTTCGGTTCCTTCAAGACACCGTGGACACGCGAAGTCGAGCATTTCATGCACAAGTCCCACGAGATGCTACAGAACGAATGGCTGCTCTGGAGGCGCGACGACCTCCACACGTTGGTTGTCGAAGCCAAGGAGGCGGAACGTCAGATCGAGGAGCGAAAACGGAGAGAGCAAACTGCTATTGCTCTGATTTTAGGCGGACCTGAACGGCCAGCAACACATGAAGTCATTTGTCTGCATCGTGAAGCTCAAGCTTTGATGAAGAGAATGATTCCCGAACGACTGCGGCGCGAAATTGCCGAGAACCGGCTCAAAGCCGCGACCGGCACTATGGTCGGAATCACTGGGATTGTTCGGGTGAAGTATCTACCTGCAACGATCCGTTTCAGTGCAAGGCTGGCAAGGTTACAGTTGTTGGAGTTGGAATCGAAATACCCCGAACTAACTGCCGAGTGCTTTTCAATTGCGTCCTCCGGCGGATTCCGATGGAGGGGGAGACCGACAAGGCCGGATCTCGCATCGGAATTCGACGCAGCGCTGTCAGCAAGAAACGCTGCAAGGGCATCGGTCGACGAAGTTCTGAAAGGCAAAGTCAGCCTGGGGGATTGGGGAAGCCGAACGCCAACTTTGCAGAGATGGCATGATGATTTTCTTGATGCTTCGAGGGCTATCCACAAGCTCGGCGTGGAGCTTGGCGAGCTTCAGGCGGCCCTCACAGCCCATCTGGCCGAAAACAGTGCGAGCGCCTTCATCGGAGTGTGCAGCTTCAAACGGAGCTCGGTTTTGAGGCTCCAGCGAGCGGTATTTTGCCGGAACTTTCCCGAAGAATCGACGCGATGCGCCGAGCCTGTGGCCCCTCAGCTTCGCAAGCAGGTATATGCAACTCGCTCCTATCTCCAGGCCGGTGAAATGATCGAATAAGCGCCCGCAAAGCGCCCCGAGAGCATGCGGCTCGATCCTGGAGAATCCAGGGATTCAGAAGGTGGATTGCTTTGGGTCTGTCAACCCTCCGGCTCCAACCCACTTCGTGGCATCTTCAATCACCGCATGAAGAGGGTGGTATCCTCTCCCACCGAGTGGGACGCCGTAAAGGGTGTTATACAAACCCTTCTGCTGAAACCTGTGAAGTACGTCGAATTTGCCATCGTCGCGGCGGCGTTCTACTGACAGTGTGTAGATTCCATAATCGACTGAATACGGCACAGCAGTGGAACTGGTCGTGGTCGTCTCTACCGTGCCGTTGATCTGCGAGGTGCCGCCGCTTTCGTCGGTCACTGTTCCGCTGACCGGGTTCGAGTGATTGGTCGTCCGATTTACGACACGGGTACCGTGATAAACATCGGGAGTTACAGTTACATAGAAAACGACCGGAACAGTGGGGGCCGGGTCTGCATAACAGACGCCGGGATATTTCTTCGCGAAACTCTTTTGGAACCACTTCACGTCGTCAGGCGAGAGACCTTGCTTAACATTGTTCAGTTTGTCTCGAACGACGACGGTGAAGTACGCACAGGATATTTTCGCTTGCGTCAATGGCGGCGGACCGCTCACGCTTTGAGCTGTTGGACCGGAGGGTGTCGTTTCCGGTGCACTTTGGGCCTTGAATTCCGTGATGGTTGCCTCGAAGAGCAGATCGGGCACCTTCTTCGGCGTCGTCACGTTCCAGTTCACTTCCGCCCCTGGCGCCCACACCTCTGAATTCCACATTTCAAAAAGACAGCCCGCTTTCATGGCGTCCGAATGGATGCAAATTTTCGCATGCTGGATGGGCGCGCTGGATTCATTCTTTGCCGTCGCGACCAACCGCTCGCCCTTGCCGTCGTACGTGAGCACCGCGTGCAGCGTGATGGTGGTCCAGGCGCTGAAATAGCTCAAGCTGAAATCCCTGACTTGATCGGGACCCTGAGCTTGAAGCATCGCCAGCAGCATGATGATCGCCGCCACGAGCCGAAATGCTTTCATGAAGGAACAACCTCCTTCCGGTCAGTATCCCATGGGTCGCGGCATGCTTTCGCAGTCCGCGACGCCCCGACTGCACCGCTTTTGCGCCGTTAAATCGACCATTTAGGGGGCTGAGGAAGCTTCGTTCGCCGCTGTCCTCCGGATGTTGACGAGCGCCTTATGCACGCAATACCCTAAACTGGATCACATGGGAATGACGTTCGAGGCGGTTTATGAGAACGGGTTGCTCAGGCCGCTCGAAAGCCTGACGCTTCCAAACCGGTAGCACGTTTTCGTGACCATCTCCGGCGCGGCGGTCGCCGCCGACAACGTGGCTGGCTATTTCGAACCCGAGGAATGGGAGGCCGCCAAACATGACGACATCAGCCTCCAGGAGGTTCGGCGCGCGCTTTCGTCAATTCCAGGATCGCTCGGGGACGCCGTGATCGCATCCCGCGAAGAACGCTGATTCGCTAAACCGGCTCTTCAGAAAACCGCGTGATTCTTACCACGCGTCCATCGGGAAACACCGCGCGAATCTCCAGATCGGCACCAACCGCTTGAAGATAGCTGGCTAGTGCGCCGACATAAGCGTCCGCACGCCGTTCCAGTTCGGATACGTCCCCCGACCGCATGTGCAACTCGTCGGCGATCTTTTGCCGGGTCTGCTCGCGCGCTTTCCGAAGTTGGAGCCGCGACATCTCGTCCACGAGACAGTGGTGCTCGGCAACGCTGGCCGCCCTTCCTTCGGCGGACATTCCGGCGCGCAGTTCTGCGAAATTCTTCGCCATGTTCAGCGCTCTTCTGGCTCCCGAAACAAAGCCCGAAAGCCTTCCTGCTCAAAATGACGGTCGTTGGTCAAAACTTGAGTTTACCCCTCGCGGCGCATGGTTTGCATTGAAATGCAATCCGTAAGGCTGTAGCCCTTGTCAGGACGGGCGGCGTAAAGGTCGAACCCGGATAGAAACGATTCATGGCTTTGCGGAATAACGTGTACTGCGGGGTCGGACAAAATCTCTCGCACGGTTTCTACAGCGCGGATTCTAAGCCAGGTGTCAGCGGCGAAGAAAGTAAGCACTTCGACCAGCACCTCTTCGGTCGTGTAAACGCTGCCTCCGGAGAGAAGATCGTCAAACCGCTGGACCTCCTGAGCGAATCTGTCCCCCGGATTGATCAAGGCAATCCAGTAAAACGTGTCGGCGAAAACCGCGTTCACTCCGCTCTCTTGGGTACGCCGTAGATGTAATGATCGTGCTGGCTCGCGCCGTCGGGTGGTAGTTTAGCTCGGACTTCGTCGGGGATGTCGGCCCAGATGTCCCGGATTCTGACGGCAAGGGGCTTTCTGGTGGTCGCGGACGCCAGCGCTTGCTCCAGCACCTGCCGCGCATACTGCTCGGCAGAGAGACCATGTACACGCGCTGTCGCAGCGAGCTCGGCTTCGATCTCCGGCCTGATGTCAAGCGTGATGGTCATGGGTGCGGCCTCTTTGTCATTATGACTGATCGATCTATCCTTCTCGAAGCAAAACCTTCTGCGCGGTTGCCAGGGGAAGGAACAGCGTTCGGGGCTGACTGGCTAAAATCCGAAATCCGAAGCGTTGGTAAAAAGCCACAGCCTGATCGTTTTTGGCGTCCACCAAAAGCGTGAACGCCGCGGCGTCCGCCTTCAAGGCTCGGGTGGCGGCATCGGCCAAAAGTGCCGCACCCAGGCCACGACCCTGAAATCTCTGGTCTACCGCCAGTCGCCCGATCCGAACGGCGGGCACAGTAGGATAACGCGGCAGACGCTTGGTTTCGTCCGGGGGAAGATTGACGAGAGGAATACTCGCGGCGGAGATCGTGTACCAAGCCGCAACGTGGCTCGTAGCGGATTCGACTGCCACGAAACAATTAGCGATATGGCGTCGGATGTCCTGGGTTACCTGCGTCTGAAAATATCGATCCAGCGCATCTTCGCCGCACCGAAATAAAGAACGGTCGTGTTTCTCGCCGAGCGGCTCCAGACGAAACGGCGGCGTCATTCCAGGCCAAAAAGCTCACGCCGCCGTCGAAAAGCCTTCTTCAGGGTAGGAGTGGGCTTGGGAGGATTTAGAAGAGCTTGAGCGATTTGCCGCTGGTCCTCGACGGAGAGCCGGATAATCTCGGTCGCTTCGATGATCCGGCAAGCGGCTTCACGCGCTGCCGACACGACAAAATCAGTGAGGGTGCGCCCTTCGATTTCGGCAGCACGCTTGAGCAGCGCGTGAACGTCGTTCGGCAGACGCGCTTCAAGTCGGGCGGTGGTTTGTATTTCTTGTGCCATGACACCATTCATTATACGGCAAAACGCCGTACGCGCCAACCATACCGCGCCGCCTTGGACGGCGGAAAAAAAGGAATCGTAGACTGTGGGGACTTTTGTGGGGACTCCGCGTTTAGAACGGTTACTCGCGCTTGCTACCCGATTTCGCGCCTCATAATCTTTTCAATAGCTTAAGCAATGCCGCTCAACCCCGAGCAACCCTGCTCACGTCCATCGGCTTGATTTTAAGTCCGTTGCGTCTGCCGATTTCGCCACCCGGGCACGTTGATAACAAGCAGTTTAGCAGATCGTCGCCGCCTGGAGTGAAGACTCCATATAAGTCAATCCTTCGGGGGAGAAAGCGATCCGCGAGCTCGCTGAGGCGGACGCCTCAGACGTGACTGCTGCTGCGTCCCGAGTGTCCGCGCGGATGTGTGGGGCCACTGCTCTGACTGCATTATGGAAACTTTGAAGTTGCAGTTTTCTCGTCTGTGTTCATCTGTGGCCATATTGCCTTTTCATCGTCCTGCCAAAGCACCGGATGCGGGAGCACTTTTCGTCAACTGAAATCTGCGCTCCGGAATGTTGCGGCGATGTTGAGTGCGCTGTCGGGAGCGAAAAAATCCATCAATCTCGCGTGAGCCGTGATACATTCCAGGGGAATGAAGCACTCATTATCATGCTATACTCGCCTGAAACGGTTTCGGCGTTTTCCTCCTTTTTGCGCTTGGGCGGATGCGTGGCCGTTGTTCCGGCGCGGCAAAGCAGGCCGGGAAATATAAGGGGGTTACGTGAATAACAGACGCAGAATTCTCGCCGGGCTTTTGGGCTGGACCGGACTCAGCGCAGTGGCGAAAGCGGCGCCGAGCGAAGCGAACCCTGATGTGGTGGTCATCGACACCGGACTACAGATATTTTTCATTCAGAACGATCTTGTGATCGCCTTCAACCAGAACACAGGGGTTGGCGGACAGATCGGAAACGTGCTGGGCGCGATCGGCGGTACCTCGATCACGAATTTCCAGTTCGTTCCCAAGTCGCAGACCGCGATCACGTTCGATAACCGGTGTCTCATCACCGATACGGACGGCGATCAGATTCTTTTCCGCGTCTTGGGCACGGGGCAATTCATCACGCCGCTGGTGGATACGACGAGCACACTGGGAACGCTGCAGGCCATCGGCGGACCGCTGGTGGCGACCTATATCGCGCTGCAGGGCTCCGGCAAATACGCTTTCCTGGTTGGCCGCGAATTTCCGTGCAAGATGGCGGCGACAAATGCGGCGAATCCGTCATCGGGTGCGCTCGGGAATGTGTACGTGGAAGTGTATTCCGACAGCGTCGGGGTTCTTCAGACGGCAATCAAAAGCTACGTTCGCCGCTGATCGTCGCTGATCGCGGGCTTGTCGCATGTTTATCCAGGTACCAGGTTTGGTTATTTTCAGGAGGAAGGGAATGAAAATGCAATCAGTTATTTCACGCGCAGCATGTATTCTGGCGGTGGTTGCCGGAGTGGCAGGGATAGCGCCGGCACAGATTTCGCTGTTTCCGTCGCCAAGTCTTTTTGTGGAGCATCCGGCGATCGGGGGATGGTTCGGGGAAGCCATTCAGTTATGCGCAACGACCACAGATCCCAGTTGCTATCAGGTGGCGTTGCTGATGACGCTCAATATCAGTTCCGACGGCACATTCATTGGCAACGACAGTCTGGCGCTGGGTGGCCCTCCCTTCGGACCCCACACGACGGCGCACGGCCACTGGATACCCACCAGTTCGACGGACATTATCGCCGATTACGTTTTCATGCTGCCCGGCACGACGACGCCACCCACAATAAACGCCCTGCGATTCCGCTGGCAGGCATCCGCTACCAGTTACAACGTGATGACGGGCTATGTGAATATTTTCTTCGGTCCGGCAATACCTGTTGTGTGGCAAAAACTCACGCCCACGCAGAACCCCACGCTTCCGGCTGAGATAGTTCCGCCGCTTACACCTCCCGTTCTCTTCTATACCGATCCGGCGCAGTGCCCTGGCGGACCACCGGCGTGTCCACTCGTCTTTAAGTTCACGATCCAGCGCGTTTCGCAGTAACGCGGGCATGCGTGGCGATGGAGTTTCAGGACGGAGCGCGACCTTCTTTTCGGGTCTCGCTCCGTCGCTTGTCATTTGCAGCGATGGAGCGGGCAGAACGGATGTGCGTTGGAAAAGCCGAATGAATAACGAACTAAATCGCTTAGTCGCCCGGCCGGAACGGGGTAGATGGGTGCGTCGTGCGGCTGTCCTTTGCGTCCTGTTGGGGGCTGTGGCAGCGTCGTGTTTTGGCGCGGCTTTTTCCATCGCTGAACTCGGTGACCGCGCGGCGGGTATGGGCACGGCTTTTATCGCCACGGCAGACGATGGCTCCGCGATGTTTTACAATCCGGCGGGCATCGCGTTCCAGCCCGGCCGGAAGATGGAGATGGACAGCCTGGTGGTAGTGGGCCTGTTCCGCTTCTTTCCTTCCTCTACGCCTGTCGGGCAGGTGGTTCCTGCGGATGGCTATTCGGGGTCGGTCAGACCGCACTTTATCCCGGTAGCCAGCATGTATATGTCGCAGCAGTACAACGATAAAATTACCCTGGGATTCGGCGCGTTCACGCCTTTCGGTCTGGCCGCCAATTTCACGAATTTCAACGACGGCGATCCCGACCTGACGAAGTTTGTCGGCAGGTTTGCCGGTACCCGGGCGCAGTTGCAGGAATACTGGTTTCAGCCGACGATTGCTTATAAGATTACCCCGAATTCCGCAATCGCGCTGGGTCCGGCGTTCGTGCACACCCATCTTCTGATCGAAGAGAGTATTCTGAATCCGCTGGGCGACGGGTTGACGTTCGGCGCGGCCGCGGCATCGACATTCTTTCCCGGCATCCCGCCCGCGCAGGCCGCGGCGATTCTCGCCCGCCTGCTCCCGGAAGGTCGTTCGCGCCTGGCCGGAACGGCGAACAGCCCCGCTTTCGCCGCAGGCTGGCTTTATAAAAATCAAAAATCGAAAACCAGATTTGGCCTGATGTTCCGCAGTGCGGTGACGAACCACCTGAACGGCAAGGCTTCGTTCGCTTTCGATTCGCCGACGCCGATCGAAACGTACCTGCCGCCGAACTTCCTCGCCAACGCCTTCCCCGACCAGAAAATCACGGGTTCGTTTACCACGCCCGCTACTTACGGCGCGGGAATCGCGAATTCCAGCTTTCACGATATTACGTTCGCAGCCGATATCCGCCTGCAGGACTATCACCGTTTCGCCAGCGTTCCCGTCGACTTTCCGATCAACTCCGGCCAGAGTTCCACGATCGCATTGCCGCCTGAACAGCGATTGATCTTTGACTTCCATAACGCCATTGCCGTCGCAGTGGGCGCGGAAAAGGCGTTGAATGCCACCATGACCGTCCGAATGGGCTTCATGTTCGATCAATCGCCTGTACCCGACCAGAGTGTGGGCCCCTTGTTTCCGGATGCGAACCGGCTGAGTTTCACGGTCGGCGCCAGCAAGAAGAGGGGCAATAAGGAGTTCAGCCTTTTCTACGAAGCAATGAAATTCGAGGATCGCGTCACGAATGTCGCGGCCAACGATCCTCTTTACACGAACGGCGACTATCACAGCTTCGCCCATCTCGCAGGCGCCTCGCTGCGTTTCAACATGGGCGACCTGATCACCATCAAAAAGCATTGAGAAAACGATGACTATGAAGCTACAATCATTCGCGATCCTGGCCCTCGGCGCGGCGTGCTGCGCCGGAGCTATGGCGCAGACGACGAAGCCCGGTCTCGACACCACAACCTTCATCGTCATGGGTGAAGGACTTGCCGCGGGCATGGGTAACTTCGGGCTCAGCTCGGCATTTCAGAATTTCAGTTTTCCTGCTCAGGCGGCGGCGCAGATGAATACGCCGCTGGTGCAGCCCCTGATACAACCACCCGGGATCGGAGATATCGTAGGGTATCCTGGTCGTGAGGTACAGGTTCAGACCTATCCGCAGGGCGCTGTGCGTGTTTTCTATACCACTCCCGGCAATCCGGTTGCCGCTCCGCCCATCTTCATCCAGAACCTTTCCGTGCCCGGATTAACGCTGGCGGACAGCGTTTCTCTCGCCCCGGTTGCCCCTATTGTTCAGCAGGGCAATATGAAGCAGACGGTGGTCAACATGATTCTCGGCTTCCCACAGCTTTTTTTGACCGGGGTGCCGTTGTGGAATCAGTTTGAGTATGCGAAGGGAATGGTTCCGACCGTTGTCCTGGTCGAACTGGGATACTATGAGGCTCTCAATGCGGCCGTCAATCTGGACCCCACACAGCTCCCCAACCCGGCCACTTTTGGGGCGACTTACAGCTCGATTATCGCGGGCCTGCGGGGCCTGCAGGCGCAGGTCATTGTTACCACGATCCCAAATCCGCTCGACGCGGCTTATTTCAGTTCGCCTGCGACCGCCGCATCCATCACCTCGACGGAGCCCTTCGTCATTACGGCCGGCTATGGGGTGACGCCGCAGGATTACCTGACGCGAAATGCGCTGATGACGATCTCGAACCAGTTCACGAACGGAGCCATCGCGCCGCTGCCTGCCGGATCTGTTCTGACTGCGGCCACGGCGGCATCGCTTACGGCGGGCATCAATGCCCTGAATGCTCAGATCCTGACTGCCGCAAAGGCTAATGGCGCGGTTGTCTACGATCTCGCGGCATACCTGCACACGGTGAAGACATCCGGGGCATCCGTCGGGAGCACAACAATTACGGCGAATTACCTGGGCGGTTTCTACTCGCTGGACGGAGTTTATCCGGGGCCGACCGGCAACTCCCTCATTGCCAATAGTTTTCTGGCCTTTCTGAATTCTACTTATAATAAAAATTACTCGCCGGTAGCGGTTTCCGTAGTTGCCGCTGCGGACCCCGTTGCTACTTATCAAAAGCCGCAGGGTCAACTGCATACAGCGCGTTCGTTGGGGATGCGCTGATGAGGCTGATCCCAATGGCGAAGAATTCCATGAGATTTTCCTTTCCAATTTCCTGCTTAGTGCTCGGTCTGGCGGCTACTGTGGCGTTCGCCGACGAGCCTCTGCTGCTTTTCGATCCGCTGCCAAAGCCGCTGGTCCTGCCGGCCGGCAACATTGAGACACTTTCTCTGAATCATGAGGGCAGTTTCTTCGGCGATGCGCTGCGCGCGGTGGATTGCGCGGACTATGTTCCTGTCGCCTTCGCGGGCGATACGGAGGCGCAGGAAGTGCCCTATGGCATCTGCGGCAACCAGCTTTTCGGTGGCCTGGTGATGACGGATAGTCACCTCACCGGCAACATCACGATCCAGTTCTATCCCACGAGCCCGACCACGGCGCATTTCGTGGTCACGATGGGCGCGCTCAAAGGCGATGACGGAGTGCTCTCGGCGCCCATCGGGTATAGTTTTCCGGTGAAAGGGAATCTGGTTTCCGACGCCCTGACGTTATCGTCGGGCGATCTGGATCTGACCACCGGCTACGCAATCAATATCCAGTGGTACTGCTATTTCCAGAATAATGTTCTGCTCGCTCTGGCTAACGTGAATCCGAATCTCGCGGCGCCAATCGTTAACTATCCCGGAACGCGCGGTCATGCCTGGGCCAGCTTCGCCCAGCGTTCGGACGGGCTGCTCGACCTTTATTTTCGCGGAAGCACATTTTTGCCGCTGGGTAACGATACCAACGGCGAAATGGTTCGCTTTCCCCTTCCGTACTGCAGCCCGGACGGAAGTTGCGCCAGCGTTCCCGCGCGCGGCACCAGTCTTCATCCGCACCTCTATCTGAACACGGCCAATTCCCTTGGCTATACGGCCTGTACGTCGAATTGTCCGGACCTTCCGGCCAACACAGTGGAGATGTTCACTGTGAACGCCGCCTATACCTCTTTCGGTGACGACTTCGATCTGATGATCCCGCAGCAGGGCGGTACCGCTCCCGGGCGCGCCGAACTGCAGGGTAGGTTCCAGGTTCAGTTTGGAACGCCTGTCGGCGGCACCCTGCCGTTTACGATCGCCGCGGTTCCGCCCGAAGGTCTTTTTGCCGATCCGCCCATCAGCCCGTTGCTGGGCACGGGATTCCGGGGAATTCTGATGGGGGCGAATCAACAGCTTCATTTCCCGCTGGTCTCGTACAATCAGCACAAGGTTTACTTCGCCAACGAGGTGTATAACTTCTCGCAGGGACAGATCGATCTGGCCAGCGGCCAGATTATCGGCCAGTTCGAGTATCCGATGTACATCGATCAGACGATTCTGGAAGCGCTGCTCGGCGACAACAACGGAAGAATTTCGACCGACCCGTTCTTTCTTGTTGCCTACAACGCGACGCAGGATATTGGCGATACCAATTACGCCTTCTTTGAAAAAGAGACGAATGGGCAAACCATGTTCCGGGCGAATATTTATCACAAGAGATCGTTCGCGACCTACTGTTTCCCGCAGCCCACCTTCATTCCGGGCGTGTGCTGGATCTCTCCGGCCGGAGGTAATCTGAATATTTTCGGTAAGCTTCAGGCTGCGCACCTGCCCAGCCCCGGCAATCCAGGCAGCGCGGTCATGAGCGACAACCAGACTTTTACGTCGTCCGTCGGCGATACTGTCTCCTACAACTTCTCGGTGGCCTGCAATCCTGTGGGCCAGCCGATGACACTCGTTTATAACAACAACAACACCGGGCCTTCGGGCGGAACCTTCACGATGACTCACCTCGCTTCGGTGAGTTGCACGAATTCCAAAGTCTCCACCGCGGCGCCCGGGAGTTACGATCAGATGGAGATTACCGGCTTCGGAACCTGGAGTAAAGATCCGGCGAATTCTCTGCCGCGTTTTCTTGCTGCCTCCTTCTCGATCGCCCCGACCAATAAGTTTGCGACGATTATCGTGTTTCAACGCTACCCCGGAGAAGCCGAGACGCTGCCGGGTGCGTTTCTTTTGCCGGGAGATACCGTCGACGTGAATCTTTCCACGGCGGAGAACAAACCGGCTAACAAACCAGTCCCGTAGCGTGGGATGAGGCAATGGCCGTTTCGGCTGTGAGCAGGTCTCTGTGAGCAGATCTATGGACGGTTCGGCCCGATTGGTCATATTCTGCGGGAAGGGCGGAGTGGGCAAGACCACATTGAGCCTTGCCGCCGGACTGCAACACGCCACGCAGGGACGCAAAGTCCTGGTTGTCAGCTCACATCCGCTCTCCGAATTGGCGCTGGCAGTGTCGCTCGAAGGTCTTTCCGCGCGCTTCCCGGCGGCGGCTCAGAATCTCTTCGTACTCCATATCGATCCGAAAGACCTGATTGCGGACGTTGTTCACAAGTATTTTCCGGTGCCGGTGATGGCACGGAAAATACTGGACAGCTCTCTTTTCACCAACCTGATCGAGGTGGCGCCGGGGCTGAAGGAGTTTTTCTTCCTGGGCAGAATGCAGGAGCTTTCCGAACGCGTCAAAAATAACTCTGCCAGCGACGTGCCGGAGTACGATTACCTGATCTGGGATGCGCCGGCCAGCGGACATTTCCTGAGTACACTGCGCTCCGCGAAAAGCTTTGAAGTGTTTCTGACGGGTCCTCTCGCGGCGGCCGGAGCGCAGATTCATCGTTTCTTTTCCAGTAGCGGGAATATTCAGCTGTTTCCGGTAACGCCACTCGAAGAGATGGCGATCGCCGAGACCCTGGATATCGCAACCGCGATGACGAAAGACTTCGATGTCACTTGCTCCGCCGTGCTGGTGAACTGCGCGTCTCCGCTGTGCGATGCGCCTGAATCCGAAATCGCCGCCCTGGAAGCGGTACGGAATTCGTCGCCCGCGATGCGGTTTGCCGTGGAACGGGGTTTGCTGGAACGCGAGCGCCTTGCGGAGTTGCGGGCGCGTCTGCCGCTGCCCCAGGTGCTGGTTCCGCGTATCAACCACTCGTCGAACGATTTGGACCTGCTCGTCAGGATTGGGGGCGGGATGGATCTTTCCCGGTTCGCATGAAGATCGTTGTCTGCGTGGGTACGGGAGGCGTAGGAAAAACGTCCGTGGCGGCCGCGATGGCGTTGGCGCAAGCGCGTGCGGGGGCTAAATGTCTGGTGCTGACGACAGATCCGGCGCTGCGTTTGAAAACGGCGCTGGGGCTGAAGGACGGACTCCACGAACAGCGTGTTGCGGTGGCGGATGCGAAGGGCGAGCTTTGGGCGGCGCAGCTGGATGTGAACGCCACTCTCGACGACGCGGTTCTGCTTCACGCAAAACCGGCGAATCGGGAGAAGATTCTTCAGCACCCGATCTATCGCACGATCGCCGGTTCGCTTGCCGGTATGCAGGAACTGATGGCGGTGGAGCGCATCGATCAATTGATCCGGCGTGGGTTCGACAATATTGTCGTGGATACCGCGCCATCGCGGCACGCCCTCGATACCTTCGATAAGCCGGTACTCTTCGCGGACTTTTCCGATTCGGGGAAAGTCAGGTTCGTCAGCCGGACATACAAATTCGCGGAGGCCATCGGACTGACCGGTGTGGGGCGGGGCGCCCTTGAGATCTACAGCCGGGCGGAATCGATTTTCGGCACGAATATGGTCCGGCAGATTCTCGATTTCTATTCGTTGTTCTATCCAATTGCGGAGGGCTACTCCGAACGCGCACGGAAAACGGTGGCCATGCTGCGCGACCCTGCCGTAACGGAATTCCGTGTGGTGACAATTCCTTCCAAGGCCGTGCGAGACGCCGGATTCTTCCTGGAGCAACTAAAGAAGAGAAAATTCGCGACCGGAATGATCTGCGTGAACCGGACGTGGCTGCACGCGATGCCGGAAATGGCGGTGGCAGGTCTGGCCGCCGAACTCCTCGATTGGTACCGTGGTGTCAGCGATTCGCAGGCAAGCGCCATTGCAAAAATGACGGAGGCACACGGGAGTCAGGTGAGAGAGATTCGCGTTCTGCACGAACTGGAGCGGGACGTGGACGGTGTGGAGTCGCTGCGCGCGCTGGCGGTGCAGTTGGAGCCGGAGCCCTTGCGCGCGACGCCGTAGCGATATCTATTCGGGCCCGAACATCCGGCCGGAATACCAAATACGCTCGCCGGATTCGGTTTTGATCACGCGAAGCAGGCATTTGGGGCGGCTCGCGCGGCGGGATTTCTTCCCGGTGGGCTGGTCCTGTGCAACGGACGCAGCAACCGCCGTCGGCATCATTTTGGCGTGTTTACGTAACGCCTCTCCTGTTGCCTCCAGTGTGCTTTTCACCATCCGATCAACCATAAACTTCGGAGCCATCGGGCCGGCATCCAGCTCAAGCTCGGTCACTACGACGGTACCGCCATCGGTAGCGTTCATGAGTTTATAACTGCCGGAGTAGGCTTTAACGTCCTTGCTGCTGACTAGTTCGAATTTGAGCAACTGATCGGGCTCGGCGTCAAAACGCAGCGCCAGGGTGACGCGTTTCATCGAGTTCAGAATAATTTCCAGCGTCGAAATTTGCCCCGCCGAGGACAGAATTGAGCACTTCTCGCAGCCTGGAACCCATTGTGGGTAGCTTGCAAAGTCCGTCAGAATCGCGAATACGGAAGCGCGCGGAGAATTGACCTGCATCGCGACTTTCACCATTTCAGGAGCCCGCCTCCATCCGATATCTGGTTCCACGATACAGACAAAACAGACCTTCCTCGGTTTCCGTGATTTCGATAATTTTCTCCCCCGCCGGGCCCTCGCCCGCGGATGCGAGAACTCCCTGCAACGCAGCCAGACCTCTATCGGGATCGAAAAAGCCCCTGTATTTACCGGGGCGCAACGCGTGTGAAACGGGGCCTTCGATTTTCAAAGTGACCTGCGCCTCGCCGGAACCGGCAGCCGCAATGGCCCAGCGGATTTCCACGCGCGGACGATTGCCGGTCAGCGAGCGCAGGACGACCATCGACGTGGGCGCGTGAATACATTCGACCGTCAACTGTACTCCGGGGTTGGCCGCAAACTCCAGCTCGACGATGGCGAAATTGCCCTCTTCGGCGAGCAGACGGGAACTCTTCAGGCCGGGCAGCCAGCGAGAGTACGCGGCATAATCGGAAACGATCTCGTAGACGAGCGACGGTTTAACGGAGACTGTCGCCGTTGCGGTTCGCTTCCGTTTCATCGAACCTCGGCCGACCCTGGCGACAGCGTCATGTCGGGAAGACTCAGGGTAAAGCGATCTCCCGGCTGAATCGGCACAGGCTCGAATCGAACAGGTGAAGAACTCTCGGGCGTGAAGACGTGCAGATGGAAACTGCCAGCGCCGTAAGCCTCGATCCCCATCTCGACCGGCTCATCCGCCGGCAGAATCAATACCTTGACATCGCCCACGCGGATTTCTTCCACCAGATTCGAGGCCGTGCCTTCCACCGGACAGCCCAGCATAGCGACTGAAAAGCGGGTGAGCGCTTTCATCGTGTACAACCATTCAAATGCGCTGAGTAATTTCTGCTGAACGGCGGCTTTTCCACTGGCGCTCATCGCCAGCGTGGCGGCTCCGTTCGTCGCGGGGGCGGCGGTAGCGTCCGTCACAGGAAGAAGCGGGGAAGCTGGAGCCGGATCCGCCCCAGGGGGCCGGCTGCCGAGTGTGTCCGTCATGCGCAAGCGCCCTGCGAGGCAACGTGCCAGACGAATCGCAAGCTGCGGGTTCTTGCCCATCAGCGTAACGAAGCTGTCTCGCGTGAACAGAAGACATTCGGTTTCTTCGAGCGTCGTAATCGTCGCGGAACGCGGTTTATCGTCGATCAGCGACATCTCGGCAAAGAATTGATCCGCGCCCAGTTCCGCCAGCGCGAGCCTGGAACCGTTTCTATCTTTGGTGACCTCGACGCGGCCTCGCATGATCACGTACATGCCGAGGCCCATCTCACCTTCGCGGACGATGACCTCGCCTTTTTCGTAGTCGCAGACGATTGCGCTCTCCGCCACCTTTTTCAGGAGTTTCTTATCGATCCCCGCGAAAAATTCCGTTCTTCCGATCGACTCTGTCAGTGGCTGCATTTTTATCCCATCCTCGAAACGGCCCAAAACATTGCGGGCAGTGTGCTCACTGCCAGAACCCTGAGCAGCACGGACCAGGGCGCCGGGGCAGTTCCGCCCCACAACAGGCTCATCAGTAAAATCAGGAGCAGACTTCCCAGCACCGCTCCATATGAAGCCCGGCTCCCGCGGTTCGCGTGGCTGACGGGTTCCGCAAGATCGACCCCCACGGTCAGATCGTTGTCGCGCATTTCTTCCACCAGACGATTCATCTCCCTCAGCGCTCCGAACATGACCAGACCGGAGCCGACGGCCCACTCCGATACGGAATCCTTATTTAACAGCATATCGAATTGAGTGCGAATCAAACGCCCCACTACGGGCCATTGAGCTTCGGAGATGGCGTCCACCGGAGGCGCGCCGGCGCTGACCGCATCGGAGTTCCAATATCCCGCAGCGATGAGGTTTCGATGCAGGCAATCCAGAAACAGTGGCCGTGACGGAGCGAGCTTCGCCAGCGCGCGCCAGTTGCTTTCAAATGCGCCGGCGGACCCGGGAAACCACATGTTAATTTTCAATTCCGGTTCCACGCCGGAAAACTCATCGATCAGTCTTTTCTCCAGATCGAGTGGCGGATGCGGGACCACCAGACGAATCAGCGTCTGCGCGGAAAGGGAAGCGTTGCCGGCCAGTACAGCGGAGGTATATTTGATTCCGTGGTTGATCAGGCTGGGCCCCACCGCGATGGGATTGTTGAGCCGCCTGAAGTGAAGCCGATCGTTCCGGTCGACAATCATCGAATCGAGATCCGGATCGGCGTCCACCATGGAAAGCGAGTAGAACTGTTCGAGAATCGCCGACGCGATCAGCACCGGGACCTGGGTATTGCCTTCTCCGATCAGTTCCGCCGCGGACCGCCCCTCGACGGCGGACCAGCAAAGAAGGGAAGCCGTCGAAAGTTCCGGAATCGGGAGCGGGTAGCCAGACAGAGTTTCACCTTTATGCTGGCTGAGCACATCCAGAAACGCGCGCTCCCGCGCCAGGGATTCCCCATTGCGAACCCAGCTCCGAAACTGCGACAGCACGGCTGGTGAAACGATCGCCGCAGCTTCGGGCCGCCGGAGCGACCGCAACGCCTTTTCAAACTCGGCAAAGCGATCGGCCCCGACCGGATCTCGCGCGATTTGTACGATCACCGGCCGACCCTGATAGCTGGATCTCCACGCCGTCCGCGTGAGCGTGTTCCAGAGCGGAGGTTCTTCGAGATTGGCCGCCAATTCGCCGGCTGTCTGGCGCAGTTCGCGACGAATCGTTGCGGCGACCGTGGCTGAGGATGCAACGGGAAATTCCAGCTTCATCTGGCGGAAGCCGGCGATGGATGAAGCGTCGAGCAGGTCCGCGCGCCAGCCGAGGAAGTTCCCGAAGATTGCGTAGATGCCTCCGAGGCGCTCCAGCGCCGAACACAGCGCGGCCCCGAAATCGGTTACGCCGTTGTCGTCGGCGGGAACCGACGCAGCGCCGCGTCCGCCTTTGGAACATAAACCGTAGAAGTCAAAAACCGCAGCCGGATTGGCACTGGATTCGATCAAGCTTTTCCGATTCGGGAGCTTTCGCCATACAACATCGCTCAGTCCGATGCCACGCAACGGGCTTACGGCGAATGGCGTGCGTTCCGCGACCACCTAGCTGGAAGCCAGGACTTCCTCGGCGGCTACCGGTTCGCCGGCAAGAGTTGTGGGGTGAGGCTTCACGATTCCATCGAGCCAGTCCGAAGTCGATTTCACTGCATCGGAAGTGCTCTGCGCAAGGTCGCGCGGAGACATGGAAGGGACATTCAGTTTGTCGCTGAGCGTATCCATGGTTCGGCCGACCGTACGATCGACGACATCGCGCCCCAGATTGGAAATGCTTTCGAGGGTAGGGCGTCGCTTCTCATCGATCTTCGACGAAACAGCCGCAGCCATGGAGTCAATCATGTCCCGCAGCTTGTCCACGGATTCCTGTGGATCAACCGCACCGACGGCGCTCTGAACCTCCTGCATACCGTAAACGGTTACCGCGGCAGACAACCGAACCATCGAATTCAGAAGTTCAAGCATCATTACTCTCCAGAATGGTCTCTATGTGCCCCGAGCCAGACGGCGCAAAAGGTACAGCAGCCATATGGTCCATGATGACACAAAAACGCCCATGACGATCCCCCAAAATGGCGAATTTCGCAGCAGTACGGCACCGCCTCCCAGAGACAAAAAGACCACGGTGAAGGCCCACACAGCACCGCCGGCGAGAGCGCGCACGCGAAGGGCTTCATCGCAGCCGGTTTCGCGGTCCGATCGTGTCTTCAGGCTGATCTGGCGGCGCTCCATGAGCTCCAGCGCGCGCACCATCGACGAAGGTCCGGCTTTCATCCAGATGGCCAGATCGGCCAGCAGAGAGATTGCCCCGCCTGCGGAGAAAACTTTGCGGCGGGATTGTTCGAATAAGTACTCTTCCACCACCTTGCGCAAAGTGTGGGCGAGATCCAGGCCAGGCGCCAGGCGGGATACAACTCCATCCACCAGGACCGTAGACCGGATGTATTTGATCATCTCGCGGTCCACCAGGACGCCATAATTGCGGCACACCATCAGCAGATCCATCATCGCCGTAGTGACCGACACGCGGAACCGGACTTTACCATGCACTGCGGGCTCCTCATACCAGGTGGGCGCCATCTCCGCGATTCGCCGCCGCATGCCCTCCAGGTCCGCCCCGGGAGTCAGCATACAGATGTTGAGAAATTGCCGGTAAATCTCTTCCGGATCGCCGCTCGAATAAGCCAGCGTAAGTTCGATCTGCTTATGCCTGGCTTCCGGCGTCAGTTTCGCGACAATACCAAAGTCGACATATCCCACGACGTTATCCGGCAGGATCAGAAGATTGGCCGGATGCAGATCCGCATGGAACACGCCGAAGCGAAACGCATCGCGCAGAAAATTTGTGATCACGTTGTCGCAGAAGACGTGGGGATCGAAGCCTGCATTCTTCAATGCGTCGAGCGCCGCGGTGTCGTTGTTCTCGACCAGACGCAGGTAGTCCATCACGCTTGGCCCCTCCAGAAATTCCATCGTGAGCACCCGCGATTTGGTCAGATCCCAGAAGACCTTCGGCACACGTTCCGTAGCGGAACCAATCGCGTTCGTCCGGACAATGTCGCAATGGCTCGCCTCCCGGCGGTAGTCGAGTTCGTCGCGGGTCCACGTCACAAGCTCCCGGACGGGATCGCGCATGAAATACAGGCTGCGCACGCGGAAGAAAAATATCAGCCGCACGAAGCTCTTCATCAACAGGATGTCCCGATGAAATGCCCTCCTGACACCGGGCCGCTGCACTTTAATCGCGACCTTCGTGCCGTCGTGCAGTTTCGCTTTGTGCACCTGCCCGATCGAAGCCGAAGCCACCGCGATGAAATCGAACTCGTCGTACAACCCTTGCGGCGGGCATCCGAATTCGTGGACGAAGACCCCGGCGATTTCCCCGGCGCTGCACGTAGGCACGCGATCCAGCAGGGAGAGCAGCGCATCGCAGTATTCGCGCGGCAGAGTATCCACCTGCAGCGACATGATCTGCCCCAGCTTGACGAAGGTGCCGCCGATCTGTTCAAGCACTGTGCGCAGAACCAGGTGCCCGAGCAGAGGTTGTCTGCGCAAACGTCTTCCTGCCAGCACCATCAACTGCCGGAATACGATCCGCAAAATCTGAAAAAGCCGTTGAAGGTAGTCGAACGCGGGATGGCGCCAGGTCATTGTGCTCTTCGCCGTATCCGCCTGGCGGAGACTACCCGCCTTCCGTGAATTTCTCGCCCGCGGTTTTGCACTCCGCGACGATATTGGTGCCTTTTTCGAGCCAGACGCCGGCCATGGCTTCCATCTTCTGTTGCAGGCCGCCGCCCGCGTCTTCCGGCACGGAAAGAAGGGTCTTCATTTCGGCGACCACCTTTGGCAGGCTTTCTGCCGGGCAGCGCATCATCTCAAAACTTCGGTAAGCCGCTCCCAGCGACACCGCCAGAGTGGTGTGAATAAAGTCCGGCATCATCCGGCGATCGAACTCGTCAGCCATAAGATTCTCCCTGCGCCAGCCGCTTGGGGGCGCGTGCCTTGACCAAACCATAATACCGCCTGGCGGCAGTCCCGTGCCAGCCATCTTCGGGCGAGTCAGCTGCGGTGACCCCGCCTGAATTGTTAAGCTTGAGGGACTTGACCAGGCGCGACGCATTTCGCAATGGAATCGAATGGCTGCAGCAATCGGCCCGGCTGATGCGCGCAGTCACTCCCGATGGCTTTCTCTGCGACTGGGGTGAACTCGACAACAAAATCGAGGCCTTCCGGCTCTTCCAGTATGCGGACCGCGAACTTCATGTATCGGCGGACCGTGCTGCGCGAAACGCGGGCGATACCTTTCGCTCTATCTGGGTCCTGGAAGGCGCGGGCCACATGGCGGGCATGGCTTCGAGCCTCTCGGTACACGGCCTGCTGACAGCGGGCGCCGCCGCGAAGCTGCCGGATTGCGCCATGGTCCCGCTGCATGCGGGCATGGGCACGGCTTTCGCGGAGAAGTTATTCGCAGGTCTCCCTTCCAACCCGTCGGCGGCGGAAATAGGCGCGACGGTCCGCCACTTCGTCAACGCGTGCCGCGCGAATTGCCGCCCTGGCTGGGAAGACGCCTGCGTGGAGCCGTTCGGTCTCGTGGTGCGTTGTCTCTATCCGGGTCTTTTGAGCCGCGTCAGCACCGCCGCGGAGGAAGTGAGCCCCGCGCTTCGCCACCTGTTCTGGCACGGCGTCGGGCGCGGACTCTATTTTGTCCCGACGAATTTTCTGCCAATTTCCGGCGCTCGCGAACGCATGCTGAAAAACGCGGCGGAGGAAGCGGATGACACCGACGACCGCCGCAATGTGCTTGCGGGACTGATCTGGGCGGTGACGCTCGTGAATCTGAAGCGGCCCGCCGTGATCGGCTCGGTGGCCGCGATTTGTTCGCGGCTGAAGCTGCAGGACGTATTCATCAACGGCCTGATTTCGGCGCTCATGGCCTGGCGTCACATGGCGCCCGCGGACGAGCGCGAAATTGCCCCGTATCTCCGCTTGCAGCCAGGAATGCAGCCACGTTCCCGCGCGGAGCAGGCTCTGTGGAAGGCCTGGATTGAGACACCGGCGCGCGACGCGCTCCACGACATTTCGCCCGGCCTGCAACTGCGCAACAACATCCCGGCGCTTTATACTTATCGGACTCACGAAGAACTCTGTCGCCTCAGCGCAGCCGCCAATGGAGTTCAGATATGATCTACAAACGCGATGGCCTCCCTTCCGTGGAGAAAGCGTTCCGCGCCATCGATGGCGCAATTGCCGGCCTGATGCAGTCTGCGTTATCCGGCCCGGCAAGCGTGATCTCTGAAGTCGACCGCTTCCGCATGGTGCGAGGGAAAACGCTCGCAATGCTCGGCGAGGTGAGCGACGAAGAGGCCCAGTGGTCTCCGCGGCCGGGCGTCTGGTCAATCGCGCAGGTCGCGGATCATCTACTGCGCTCGGACGAGCTCTATCTGGAACAATTCCGGCGGCTGATTCAGATGGCGAGGGAAGGAAAGAATACCCCCATCCGCATCGGCTTTCGCGAAATAGACACTTCGCTCGCCGGCATCCCGCGCGAGGTGATGAAGTTTTTTGAAGGTCCTGTGCGGGCGATCGGTCAACTCATGCCGCACGCCGTGCGCGAAGCGATTATTCGCCACCCCATCATGCCCGCTCTCAATCCCGGTGCGTCCGAACCCAGACCGGACCTGGTGCGGGAAAAGCTGCGCGCGGACCTGGCCGCCTCTTTGATCGCGGTGGAGAATCTGCTGTGCGCCCCAATGCCGCGAAATGTCGAGGGGCCCACACTCGATCACCCGCTCCTCGGGAATAATAGTCTTCCGCAACTATTCCGCATCCTGATCGCACACGAACAGCGCCATCAGGGCCAAATAGCAAATCTGCGCTCTGGCGCAGCCCTCCGTTGATCGCCCTTCTAACCACATCTATATATCAACCATCCGACGTGGGGTAGGCTTCAGGCTGCGGACCGGTTTCAACCGGTCCAGTCGCCTGAAAAGGCGGCCGTCTTTTCAGAGCGGTACTCAAACCCTCCAATCAGCCGCCAACCTTCAACCTTCCGTAGCCCCCGCACTCACCGCCCGTGGCCGAAACGGCGGAATCCCCGGCGAAGTCCCATCCAGAAAGCGCCCCATCACAAAACTCTTGCGCTTCGACACCATATCGTCGATATTCTTCTGCACAATACTCTGCACATGTCGGCTGAATTCCACCATCAGACGGTCATTCTCCGCATCGGCAGGCTTAAGCCCATCGAGCGACACCGGCTTCAAAATCCGGACATGCCATTTTGAAGGCAGCGGAATCGGCGCCAGCGGAAACATCGGGGCAATCGGCAAGTAAGGCCACCCCAACTCTCTGACCACCCAACTCGAATCGATCCGCCCGATAATCGGGAAAATCTCAGCGTGTCCGATGACGGCCGTGGGAATGATCGGCGCCTGATGCCGCACCGAAAGCCTCGCGAACTCACTCCGCGAAAAATCCCGTAGTTTATGCGTCCTCTTATAAGGAGTGAACGTGCCCCGAATGCCCTCGGGAAATATTCCGATCAGGCTTTCCTGCTCGAACAGCCGAGCGGCATTTTCCTGACTGGCGACCACGCCGCCCAGCTTCGTCAGAAAATTGCACATGAACGGCGTCCGCAGCAAAGACGGAATAATCAGGAATCGCGGCACGCGGTTGCGATGCGTGAAAATCAGCGACAGATGCATCACGGCGTCGAGTGGCATAAAGCCGCGATGATTCGAAATGAAAATCGCGCGCCCCGTCTCCGGAATGTTCTCCATCCCTTCGTGTTCAATGCGCCAGTAAACATTCCGAAGAAAGCCGAACCATCCGCCCCACGCGCGAATGTAATCGATATCGAGTCCCCAGTCGTCGTACTTCTCGCGAAGGCGTTCGGGATGCGCGCCCGGCTTCTTCGCAAGAAAATCGGCCAGCGCCTGCACCGAAGATTTTTCAGGAACCCAGTCCAGTTCTTTAGCTGCCCGCTCGCCCGAAAGCGTCCAGTTGTAACGTAGCGTATCCAGACTCCGGATTTCCGGAACTGCCCGCTGGCGAGTTCCTGCGGCGCGAAACGCTTTCGCAAGAGGTAGCGCGCCCGTTCCCGCCGCGTTGAACAAACCCGTCGCGGAAGATTCGCAGGCCGCCACCAGCGCCTTCGCGGCATCCTCCACCGCGATGAACTGAACGTTCGGATTGCGCCCGGCAACTCGCGTTGCTGACTTCCCGGCCAGCTTCGTGACCAGAAGATCGCCTTCCGCCGGGTCCGCAATGTTGGCCATTCGCACAACGGCATGATTCGGATGCCGCTCGGCAATAGCCTCCGCGCGAATCCAGCTTTGGGCGGGATCTTCCGGCGGCAGCAGAGACACGCGATCCTCCGTCATCAGCCCCGGATTCTTTGGATTCGCCCCGTAAGCGTAGCCGTGGCTGCGCAGCACCAGCCTTTTCACATGCGGATCTTCGGCTAAAGCGGCGAAAGCCGGCAAGCCACCCGGATCGCCAGGCAGGTACACCACGCACTCGGCGGCGCCGTCACTGACAGTATGTCCGCGCCGTACCAGTTCGGCTCTCGTCGCGCGCGCGAGCGGGCCGTCGAACCCCACCACCGAAACGTTCACGTCTTAATCACCCCGCGCAGGAAAATGTCGCACATCTGCCCCAGCACGCGGTCGTCGTCGAGCGGTTCCACGTTTTTTCCGCCGAGGATCTCATGCATAATGAACATCCCGGTAAGCGAAGCGAGGAACATGGCGGCGGCGGCTTCCACATCCACCTGGCTGCGTAGTTCGTCGCGCTCCTTCCGTGCGCTCAGAAATTCAGTGAACAGCAGCCGCCCCTGCACGATAAACGTACTGTAGAACAACGTCCCCACCTGGGGATTGTGCATGGCTTCGTTGAGGATCTTCGAGAGGAACTTCAGACGCTTCCGGTACTGGTCGAGAATCACTCCCGCCAGCACGTGCAGTTCGTCGCTTAGCGTTTCCCCGGGCATGCGAAGCTCCGGCGCCTGCGCGGCGGCAGCCATCAGTTCCAGTTCCCGCTCCAGAACGGCTTTCAGGATGTTGTCGCTGGAGTGGTACTGGCGCAGAATGTCGAAGGCCGCAATACCGGTCAGCTTCGTCAGCTTGTCGAGCGAAATATCCTTCAAGTCGTATTGCGCGAATAACTGCATAGCGCCGTCAAGCACGGCGCGCTGCTGATCGGCATCCAGTGCCTTCATTTGCGTACACCCTCCATTTGTGCTGCGGAGGCGCGCGCATTGAAAGCGAAGTAGGAAGCCGCGAGGTCACGTCCTTCATCCCGGCCCGTCAGAATAATCTTCGCAACGCGCTGCGCCGAAACGATCACGGGCGTGATTCCTCCGCCAGGCTGCGTCCAGTGGCCCGTAAGATAGAGGTTATCGACGGGCGTAAACACGGGCAGGCGGTTCGCCCCCAGTTGCCCCGGAGACATTTCCCAGCCGAGCATGCCGCCCTCCAGGTTATTCGTGAATCGAAACGAAGTCATTGCGCTTGCACTGCACTTTACCACGATGTGGTGCTCAATGCCCGGCAATAATTCGCGCAGCCTGGCCATCGTGCGGCCATCGAGTTCGGCTTTGTGGGCAGGCCAGTCGGTGACCTCGTCAAAGCGCACGGGAGACGGCCGCTGCACGATCAGGATCTGACACCCCGGAGGCGCGATCGCAGGATCGAAATGCGTCGGGATGAAGATCTTGAAAACGTTGTTCATCATGTCGGACGTATCGCATTTCGACCAGTAATAGCCCTCCGCGGCCGCGAGTTTGTCGGGATCCATGCCGCGCAGGCCGATGTGCGTCAGGCAGCACGCGAAGGTCGGTTTCTGGTTCCGTATATGATCCAGCAACCACGGGTTGCGGTCTTCCTCGCCGATCAGATCGCGGTAAGTATGCAGAGCGTCAGCGTTCGAGACAACAACAGGCGCCTCGAATTCGAACTCCTCCGGCTCGCGCTTGGAGATGGTTCTGACCTGGACGCCCTTGCACTTTCCGTTCTCGGTCAGCACCCGGCGAACCTCGGCGCACTTCAGAATCTTTCCGCCGCGTTGAATCAGCACCCGCCCCAGATCGTCCGCGAATTGCTGGGAGCTTCCCTTCGGATAATAGTTGCCCAGAAAGTAAGAGAGCCGCAGCATCGCATCGAAAACATAAGAAGTCCGCTCCGGCGACGAGCCCCAGTGCGGAGCGTCGCCCATCAGGAGAGTTTTGAGGCGCGGGTCCCGGAAGTGCTCATCCAGCTTCCCAACCATGGAATGCTTCTCGAGTTTCTCTGCCTGGTCGTTTGCGACACCACGGAAGTAATAAAGCAACCCATACATGTACGCCTGTTTCAGTTCCGCGAAATAAGCGTCGATCTGCGCGCGCTCCTCGGGGAACCATTCCTTGAGCCGTTCCACGTAGGGAATGAAATCTGAAGGCACCTCAAACGCAGGCAGGCCTGGCAGATGGAAGCGATCCACCGGGTCCATTTTGATCCATTCGGTGGGCACCTGCAGATCCCGCAGTATCTTTCCGGTAAGCGTGGACGGATTGCCCAGCAACGGATAGAAATGCGTGGCCGCATCGAAAACAAAACCCTTGCGGCGGAAGGTGGAGCAGAAACCGCCCAGCATGTAGTGCCGTTCCAGCAGCAGCACCTTCATGCCGCCCGCAGCCAGCAGATTCGCGCAGAAAAGGCCGCCGATCCCCGCGCCCACGACGATAGCGTCGTAGCGCTTTGGATACTCACGTCCGAAGATGGTGAAGTTCTGCGGCATAAGCTGAAATCAGGTCAGGCCCCCGTCGATATTCCAGACCTGCCCCGTGACATACTTCGCGTCGTCCCCCGCCAGATAGAGCGCTAGTTTCGCCACATCTTCCGATGTCCCGGGCTGCCCGGAAGGAATCTGCCCGTATAGCTTCTTGCGGGTGGCTTCGTCGATCGCCGATGTCATGTCCGTATCGATAAATCCCGGAGCTACCGCGTTGACGCGAACTCCGAACCGTGCGACCTCTTTCGCCAGCGCCTTCGTGAAGCCGATCACGCCGGCTTTGGAAGCGCTGTAATTCGTCTGTCCCGCCATCCCGATCACGCCGCTGACGCTCGTGACATTCACGATGGCGCCTCCTGTCCGCAGCATTCCGCCGATCGCATTCCGCGAATAATTGAACGTGCCGTTGAGATTCGTGTCCACCACATCGCGCCAGGAATCGGCGTCCATTTTCATCAATGGCAGATCCTTTTTGATCCCGGCGTTGTTAACCAGCGCGGAGATCGGCCCGTATTTCGCGATGGTCTCAGCCACCACCTCGCCCGCGCGCGCGAAGTCCCGCACGTCCGCCCGCATCGCCATCACGGAAATCCCGAACTGCTCCACCACCGCATTCGCCGCCGCGTCATTCGCGCTGTAAGTGAACGCAACCTGATAGCCCGCGCCGTGGAAAACTTCCACAATCGCCCGGCCAATGCCACGGCTTCCGCCAGTTACCAGAGCGACTTTCAAGCGGGTCTGTTCCTTCCGTAGCGCTCGTGCGCGCCGACAAATTCCTGCGATGCGATTGCCGCGCCCATCGAAATTTCTCCGCCCAGAATTGCCGCCGCCACGATTTCTGCCAGTTTAGCCGCTTTGCCCTTGCCAACGCAATCCATGATTCCGAGCGCCTCCCGCGGCGTTGGCAGCGCCGTTCCGCCACCCACCGTCGCCACCGAAAGCGCCGACAAGGTCGTGCTGACGTAGAGCCCGTCGGGATGAGGCTCGAAAACCGTCATCGCGCAGGAGGAATTCACCACGTTCGCCACATCCTGCCCGGTGGCGATGAAGATCGCGGTGAGGCCGTTGGCGGCGTGGCCGTGATACCCCACCGAACCCGCCTGAAAATTACCCACCACCGTCGATTGCCAGACGCGAAACATCTGATCCGCCGTCACGTGAAGATACATCCGCATCACGTCATGCCGCAGCAGCGCGCCGGCCGTGACGCGTTTCCCTTTGCCTCGCGTCATGAGGAAACCACTGGCGCGTTTTTCTCCACACAGGCCGCTGAACAGAAAATAACTCACGATCGGGTAATTCGCTTCCACCCAGCGGCACATCGCGTCGGTGGCGCGCACGATCATGTTCATGCCCTGCGCGTCGCCGGTCCGAAAACCAAAGTTCACGATGACCTGACGCCCCGTTTGATAGCACTTGAGGCCTGTTAATTCGCCATGCCGGGTGGTGGTGCCGACGAGTGTTTTTAGTTCCGCCAGATGCGACTCCATCCAGGCCGGGAAGTCCGCAGCACCTTTGACGTCGTTGAAATGGAAGCTGGGTGCCGTCTGATTTTCGTCCGCCAGTAATGCCGTCTGCACGCCGCCGGATTTTGTCAGCGCCACCATGCCGCGCTCGTAACTGCGGATCAGCGCGCCCTCGGTCGTAGCCATTGGAACGTAAAACAGACCCTTCGCATTCTGCCCGTGAATCAACACGGGGCCCGCGACGCCCATGGGGATCTGCGCCACACCGATCAGATTTTCGATGTTACCCCGTGTTGCTTCGAAGTCCCACGGTGCTCCGCCAATGTGAGGCAACTCCAACCCCGTCTTCTTTTCCACCCACGCGCGCCTGCGCCCGACGCGTTCGACATCGTAGCCGTTGTCTTTGAGACGCGGCAGAAGGTCGGTCGGCCCGATCTCGTCCGGGGGCGGGGCTTTGGGCTCGCTCATTTCGTCCATAGCCGGATGACCAGCGAAGCGTTATTGCCGTCGCAGCTGAACGCATTGATCAGAGCGTACTCTCCATCGATCTTCTGTGGCTCGGCCGAGAGTTTGATTCCGGCATCCGAACTTCTGAAACCCGCGGTCGGCGGGACAGCCTGCCGTTGCAGCGCGAGTCCCCCGATTATTGCGCACAATGCACCGCTTGCGCCCATGCACTCGCCAAGCGCCGCCTTCGGTGCGCAGACAGGGATCTCCTGAAGCCGCGCGCCGAATACCCTCGCCAAAGCCCGTGCTTCCATTTCATCGCCGGTTCGGCTGCCGCCCGCGCTCGCAATGATGCAGGCAATATCATCGGCACCGATGCCGGAATATTGGAGTGCCTGCTGTATTGCCGAGGTCGCGCCCGTTCCGGAAACCTGGTATCCCTGAATAGAACTCGCATCGTGCGCCGCGCCGAAGCCGAGAATTTCGAGAAGCGGTGTCACACCGCGGGACTTCGCCGTTTCTTCGGTCTCCAGCATCCATAGAGCTGCGCCTTCGCCCGCAACGGTCCCGTCGCACTCGGCCTCGAATGGCTTTGGCGCTCCCGATGGCGACGTCAGGCCCAGACGCTGAAATCCGGCTGCGGTCTCCTCACAGACTTCTTCCATACCGCCTGCCAGTAAATACTTCGCGCGCCCGAGCCGGAGGAATTCGGCCGCATAGTCGATCGCGTAAAGCCCCGAAGCGAGACCGGAACAAATCGTAGAGTTGACGCCGCGTAGCTTGTGCTTGATCGCCGCCTGACCCGCTGGCGCATTGATCACCGTATTCGGAAAATCCATCGGACTGACGAGCGCCGGTCCGTCTGTGATGCCGATCCAGTCGAAGCTCGCAATACTGTGGATGCCGCCGAACATCGTCCCGCAGATCATGCCGAGATCGGCATCGCCCTGCTCGGCGTTTTCCTGCGAGAGCCCGGTTTCCGTCAGGGCCATCTGCGCGGCGATGCACAACAGCCGCGTTCCTCGATCCAGCACGCGGACGCCCTTGTTGCCCAGCCACGGCTTCGGATCGAACTCTCCGATATCCGCAAAGACCTGGTCCGCGATCCGGCCACTCGCCTTCACTCCCGTGACGCCCGACCATAGGGCTTCCTCAAAAGCCGCCATACCCGCGCCCACCGACGCGATGACACCGGTTCCTGTAACACCGATTCTTGTAACAGCGACCCGCGGCGTCATTTAGACCCCACACCTCGCCAGGCACAACGAAGCGTTGTTGCCCCCGAACGCGTATGCATTATTCAATGCCACCTTCGGATCCGTCTTTCGCGCCTTGTTGGGTACGACGTCGAGACCGCAGTCCGGGTCGGGATCTTCATGGTTGATCGTAGGCGGAATCCAACCAGTATGCAACGCCAGTGCGCATGCCAGCGCCTCTATTGCACTCGCCGCTCCCATCGTATGGCCGAGCATCGATTTGATCGAACTCATGGGAACCAGCGGAGCGCGTTCTCCGAACAACGTTCTCACCGCGAGCGATTCCACGCGATCGTTGGTGGGCGTCCCGGTTCCGTGAGCGCTGATGTAATCGATTGCATCCGTGGTCAGCCCGCTTTGCGTGATCGCCACCGACATGGCGCGGATCGCTCCGTCTGCCTGAGGATGCGCCGCCGTCATATGGTGAGAATCGCAACTGGCCCCGTACCCGAGCACTTCGGCGTATACTGTCGCGCCCCGAGCCAGCGCCGCATCCAGAGGTTCGAGCGTCAAAACCGCCGCGCCTTCACCGGGCACCATACCTTTGCGATTTTTATCGAAAGGCTGGCAGCGTTCCGGCGCAATCGCGCCCAGACGGGCGAAACCCATATACGGAATCCGCGAAAACGCATCCGCTCCGCCAGCCAGCATCATGTCAACCCGCCCGGCGCGGATCAGGTCAAACGCATACCCGATCGCATAGTTGCCGGCCGCGCAGGCGTTCGGAATCATCATGGCCGGTCCGTTCAGCCCGAACTCAATTGCCAGATGCGCCGGAATCACATGGCACGGATAGCGTCCAAAAGTTTCAGCGGGAGTCGTCTGGCCGTTCTTCTTCGCATCGTTATAATGCTCGACGAAGAGTGGCTCACCGGATGTTGTTCCCATGGACACGCCCACCCGCGACCGATCCAGCGTGTTCAGATCGATGCGTGCATCCGCAATCGCCAAACGGGCGGCTCCAATCGCCATTTGCGAGGCGCGCCCCATTGCTTCCGGCTTCTGTCGCTCCAGATGATCCTTCGCGTCGAAATCAATCACCTCAGCGCCAATGTGGACGGGAAACGCCGAAGTGTCGAACGAAGTCACCGGACGAATGCCGGACTTCCCCGCGAGCAGGCCATCCCAAAAGACGCTCTTCCCCGTTCCGATCGGGGAGACGACGCCGATTCCGGTAATGACGACACGCTTCATGCGGCAGAAGTGGATCGCAGGGCAAGCCAGTGTTCGACCATCGCCACCGACTCGTTCACATTAGTTGCCTTGTTGAAGTCTTCCTCCGGAATATCGATACCAAATTTTCGGTCGACCGCGATCATGATTTCCATGGCCATCAGCGAATCCACGCCGAGCTGATCCATAAAATGGGCGTCGTCGGGGATTTCGTCCGGCTCGCGTTCCGTGACGCGCGCGACAAGGTTCTTGACCTCGGCTTTGATCTGGTCGGTGGTGTATGTCATTTCGGGCATATGGTTAAATTGTCCTCCTGTTTTCGTCCAGCGGGCGCAGTAGCTTGATCGCCGGGCGGGTGTTGTATTCCTTCAGATACTCACGATGCGCCGCATCGTCGGGATAGCGCTCATCGGGTCGATAAGGATAAGCGCTCATCGAATGAAATGGCAGCGGGGCCACGGAAGTGGAGAATGCGGTGTTCGGATCGGCGTCCTTGGCCCAACCATCCACCAGCAGGAGAAAATCGCGCTTCCAGCCGGTGCGCAGAGCAGGGAAGGCCGCCGGGTCGAACAGAAGCCGCAACTCATCGCCGGAGCCCATGATTACAGGCATGTCATCGATGGCGGAAAGCAGTTTGCTCACATCGCCATAGCGCGTATAAAGACCGGCCGTGGGATTCCACTGCGAAACAGGAGCCACTTCATCGTAGAGAAAATTCTCAGGCTGTCGGCGTTCCGGATCGATCAGCGCTTTGGAAAAACCGCGAAAATGCAGGTCGGCGACATGCGCGTCTTCCGGCGTGAGAACCACGTCGGGCGTCGTCGTATTTTCGCTCAGGAAAATCTCGTCCCAATAGATGCACAGGTTCGTCACGATACGAACCTCGCGCGAAGCGGAAAGAAACTTGCCGGTGAGGTCGACTGAAATCGTCTTCGGCTTACCGGCCGGAATGCCCATGTCTTTGACGACCGTCTGCCATTTGCCCTGAGAATCTTTCACCTGCAGGTACGGCATAATCAGTCCCTCGGCGCTCTCGCGGGAATCCCGGAGAAACGTGCTGCCATCGGCCCAATCCACCCAGCCGCTGAGGATCAGCACCGCGCGATTGTCCGATGCCGCTTTGCCGAAGTCCAGATCCAGATGGTGAAGCTGCGCGGTGCCCGCGAAGTCCCTGCTGAAGGCATCCGGATACTGCCCGTCCCTATGCATCAGCTTAGGCAGTACGTCGCGGCCCGCGTCATCGCGCGCGGCGACAGGGTGCACCGGCTTCGTGACGCCGAAAAGGCGAAATTCCGGGAACGGCGGCGACTTGAACTTGTCGTTCGTATAGATGGCGACATCCGCAGGATGATCCACCGCGATCAAACGGATCTGATCGATATACGAAACTTCGCGCAACTCCTCGGAAATCCGTATTTCATACCGGTCATTTTTCTGCACCATCGTTTCACCGGGGATCTGAACGTACTCGTCGTGATCCACCGGGAAATAGTTGCCGTCGCCGGAGCTTGCGCCCAACGGCGCAACGCCAAGAACGTCGGTGAGGAACTGGAATTTCTCGCCCGTCCACGTAAAAATCATCGGGCAGGAGCCAGAAAGCCTCTGCGCTTCTTTATAGGAGTGTGAACCCACCGGCTGATGCACTTCGTTCTGGATCAGGCCATTCGGCCACGTGATTCGAACGGTGTCGGCTTCGTGATATTGACCCGGCATCCCAAAGAGAAGAGGTACTCCGCGATAGGTCTGCTTCTGGTATTGGCTTCCCGCTTTGACCTCGATCTTGGCCCCATAGGCGAGTTTGATATTTTTCACGCCTGTAATTGTGACCTGCAATGCGGCGTTGCCGGGGGTTGTATCGCGGATTAGTTCGACGGACCCTCCTTCGATTGCGGCAAGACTCGTAAGGCCTCCGCCCTGATCTACGGCCTCCATGGCAGTGGGTTGAGCGGGCAGCCCGGATAGCCCGGACTTTCGCTCTTTGAACGCCCCGTCCTTCCCCTCGTTCCGGTAGATGCTGCCCGCCACCGCGAGATCAAAAATGCCCCGATTTTCAAAATCGCCAAAGGCCACAACTCCACCTGGATCCGCAAAATCGACGGATTTCACGAACGTCCCGTTTCGGTTCCACGCCACAAAAGCGATAGAAGCGGCAGCAACGATTAAATCTGTGGCGCGATCGTTGTCCATATCCGCGGCGAGTATCGTTCTCGCTCCGGCGGGAATAATGGGCAGATCCTGAGCCTCATATCGGCCATTCAGCCGGTCCCGATACAGCACCCCCGGTCGATCCGAATAGGCGACGGCGAGGTCCACCGAGTCCGTATCCGGAATCAGGTCAAAGGCGACAGCGCTCAAAGCGTGCCCCGTGACGAATGGGAACGATTTTGTCTCATCGCTGAAGCCCGCCGGGCCGTTATTGCGCATCAGCACCGGGTGCTCGCCCAGCAAAAACAGGTCGATATCGTAATCGTGGTCGTAATCGAGCCAAACCGCGCCCGCGTAGTTTCCGGCCGGCAGCGAGATCGGTGATTTTGAAAATTTGCCGTTCGAATTGATCCACAACTCGGCGCCGCTTTTTGTCACGATAGCAAGATCCACCAGGCCGTCGTTGTTAAAATCTCCCGGAACGATGGCAACGACCTCGCGGACGCCGGACAATCCCACGTCCACGGGCTTGGTGCCGGATTTGAATACCTGCACGCTGTCTACAGACCAGGCGATCAGGTCCGCTACCCCATCGCCATCGATATCCGCCGATGCCAGGCCGCCGCCCGCCCCCAAATTCGCGGAGATCTTCTCCGTAGTGAATTTCAGCTCGGCGGGAGCGGACGGCGATGTGGCAGGACTATCCGCAGGATCGTATATCTCCGCGTAGTAGCTCCACTTGAGATCCTCGGCAACCGCCGCGCCCTTCTGGCGCTCACGGATGGTCTGGAAGATTTTACTTTCGCGCGCCGAGTCGTCGGGACGGCTTTGCCGCCACGCCTGTGACAGGGCGTAATGCGGTCCCGCGAGATCCGGGTTGTATTTCCCGCTCAGCTCGAATTCCTTCACCGCGTCGTCCGGCTTGCCGCTGAGGCGATAAAGAACCCCCAGATTATAGTGCGAAATCGGCTCTTCCGGCAGCAGACGAATCATTCCCTGAAACTGGGCGATGGCTTCGTCGACTCGCGAATCGTTCTCGAAAGCGATGCCGAGGTTGAACCACGTGTGCGGAATCTTCGGGTCCTGTTTCTGCGCTTTTTCCAGTTCAGCGATGCCTTCTTCCGTCTTGCCGGCGTGCAGCAGCGCCAGTCCGTAATTGATGCGCTCGCGGGCGGAATCCGGCGCAAGATCCAGCGCCTTTTTGAATTGCTCTACCGACTCGGTCTGCGTCGTCGGGTTCTCATAGAAGGCTTTCCCCAGGTTTCTGGCCTGGGCGAGGCGATCCGCCAGCCCGGGATCGGTCTGGAAACCGAACAGCAGCAGGCTGGCGGCGCCGGCGACGGAAACCCGCAATATCGTTCCGGCTTTCCTCATCAGTGCTGGATACCCTTTCCTTCCACAATCCTGTTGATCTTGTTCATCGCGACTCCGGAGATTTTCTCCTGGAGGCCGCTGGGCCAGTGAATTTCGACGCTGTCGATCTTCGCCGCCTGACCGATTCCAAAGTGGGCGCGCTTCGAACTTTGGCCGGCATAGCCGTTGCCGCCGTCGATTTCGCGGATCTGGGTCAGCCCGCCGGCCGTGAGCGTAATACGCGCTCCGATCGCGTCCCGGTTGGACTTCGTGCCGGTCAGGCTGAACTGCACCCAATTGCCAACTCCTTCAGAAACAGAGTGATACAGCAGCGACGGCTGATCCGCGTTGGTCTGATACATGTCGAGTTTGCCGTCGTTATCGAAGTCCGCGATGGCCACGCCGCGCCCGTCCAGATTGTTATCCACGCCTGCCTCCGCCGAAATCTCCTTAAATGCCTGCCCCCCGAGATTGTGGAACAGCTTCTTTTTCTGGTATCCACTCCACGTCATATCCCCGATGTTCGGCCAAACATTCACGTCGGTGAAGTCGATGCCGGGCTTGGTGATCACATTGTTCAGCAACACCGGAATATAGTTCTGCTTGCCTGCCGATCGTAAACCATTAGTTACGAAGAGATCCTGCCAGCCATCGTTGTCGAAATCCCCGAACTTCGCGCCCCAGCCCCAGAGAGCCTGGCAGGTTCCGGTTTCCCTGGAGACGTCGGTGAAGGTGCCGTCGTGGTTGTTGTGCCACAACATGTTGCACTCTTTCATATATTCGTCGTAGATGTTGGTGACGAAGATGTCCAGCCAGCCGTCGTTATCGTAATCTGCGATTTCCGCGTTCATTCCCTTCTTGGTATCGAAGCCGATGGCTTTTTCGGTCGCCTCCCGGAAGGTGCCGTCACCGTTGTTGAAGAAAATGCGGTCTGTGCCGTAATCGCAGGCGAGATAGACGTCCTGCAAACCGTCGTTGTTGAAATCGCCGTGGCCGAGGTCGAGCGTCCAGCCGGTATGTTTGCCGAAGCCCGCCTTTTCGGTGACGTCGGTAAATGTGCCGTTGTGATTGTTGTGCCAGAGAGTGACACCGCCGCCGTTGACGGCATTATCAAGGTCGTTCGGCAAGACGTGCGGGTCCTTCAGGTCGGTCAGACTTTCGGGTTTGAAGTAGTTGCCGAGCATGACGTCCAGATAGCCATCGTTGTCGTAATCGAACGCGATCACGGCGATGGTATTGCCAAACTTATTGAACCCGGCCGTCGCGGAAACGTCTTTGAATTTGCCGTTGCCTTCGTTGTGATAGAGGATCGGTTTTCCGAAACGCGCGACGAGCAGGTCTTCGCGGCCGTCGTTGTCGTAATCGAACCAGAGCGCATCGGAGACGATATTGTGGGCATCGTTGCCGCCGCCGACTCGGGCTTTTTCGGTCACTTCGGTGAACTTCAGGTTGCCGTCGTTGTGGAAGAGGTGGTTGGTCTTGCCGGCGTCGGAATCGGTTACGAAAAGATCGTCGAGACCGTCGCCATCATAGTCTCCGATGGCGACAGAGGCCCCGCCGGAGGTGAACATCCGCAGCACGTCTCCGTGCGGCCCGTCGAAACGGTGGGTATGATGTTGCGCCCGGACACCGGCGGCTTCCCCGACTTCCTCGAAGCGGATCTTCGAAGTTACCGTACTGGCGGCCAACACGACGAGCGGTACCGCGACCAGGATCGCAAGTGCGGATTTAAAGCGTCCACTCATTCAGTCCTCCACAACTCGCGGAGATCGGTGTCTACCCGCTTGTTGGGATCGAGTACGGTGTCGAGATAGTCGTTCAGAGCGTCGCCATCTTTCGCCATGCGGTCTTTGAGCGGCTGGCTATCCGGGAATTGCTTCAGACCTTCTCTCCAGATCGCGCGGGCTTTATCCGGGACGTCCGTCTTCCAGTAAGCATCGCCAAGGGCAATGAATACCCGAACGTGGACGCTCTTCCTTGTCTCCGTTTTCTGGATCGCATAGGCTCGTTCCAGATCTGCAACCGCATCCGGGCCGTGGCCGAAGATTCTGGGCCAATAGAGATAACTGTTCCCCCGCGTGTACAGCGCAATCCACGTCGGCTTCAGCTCGATGGATTTGGTGAAGAATCCCAGCGCCGTGTTGGCCAGGATCACCTGCCCAATGGTGCCTGCTGCCGGGATCTTGTCGACATAGCTGAATCCATAGGCCAAAAACGCGTTGGCCGATTTGGGGTGGGCGTCCGTGAGCTTCCCGAAGAAAGCAATTTCACGGTCGAAATCGACCGGTTTGCCCTCATGGGGCTGGCCCCTGACGACAGGTTGAAGCGCAAGCGCTCGCTGGAGCGTTGCCATGCGATATTCGCTGCTGTTGCGTAAGCTGTCGGGATCGGCGTTCAAAGACGACTCGAAGTAGCCAAGGGCGGTGTCGTACTGCTTCGAGGCGAGTTCCTTCTCCGCTTTGTCAAAGTCGTCGTCTCCCAAGCCTGCCGCGCTCAAAGACGAAGCAAGGACTATGCACAGCGGCAACAAGCGAACTGTAAAGCGGAAGCATCTCCGGCGCGTCATTTATTTTTCTTTCCTGTCCCTTCCACGATTCGGTTCAGTTTGTCGGCCTGAATGCCGGTGAAAACTTCGCGTTTGCCGGTTGGCCAGCGTACTTCCATCCGGTCGATCTTCGAGGCATCGCCCAGCCCGAAGTGGACCCGGTTGCTGGACTGTCCGGCAAAGCTGTTGCCGCCGCTGATGAACTGCAGGCGTGTCATGCCGCCGGCGGTAAGGCGGACCTGAGCGCCCACGGCTGCCTTGTTCGATTTGGTTCCCACCAGCGCGAACTGCACCCAATGCGGACCCGCCGGCATGGTGTTCCGGTAGAGATAAGGCTCGGAGTTGGCGTTCGCGACGAAGATATCCAGACGGCCGTCGTTATCGAAGTCCGCTATCGCGATGCCGCGGCCATCGCGGGTGGAATCGAGTCCGTGGCGCGCCGCGTCATTGCGAAACGTCTGGCCATGCTCGTTGTGGAACAACTTTTTCTTCTCGTAGCCGCTCAGGCTCTTGTTGCCCATGGGCGGCCAGTTGCGCGCGTCGGCGAAATCGATTCCCGGTTTGGTCACCATCGCAAAAATATCCGGCACGTAGCTGTCCTTTCCCGCCGAAACCCAGCCGTTCACAACGTACAGATCGAGCCAGCCATCATTATCGTAGTCGAAAAACTTCGCGCCCCAGCCCCAGCCGGTTTCGGCGGTGCCCGTCTCGCGCGAAACGTCCGTGAAGGTCAGATCTCCGTTGTTATGCCAGAGAAAATTTCCTTCGCGCATGTAGTCGTCGGTGATGTTGGTGACATAGATATCCAGCAGACCGTCGTTATCGAAATCGCCCCAATCGACGTTCATGCCCTTTTTTGTGTCGAAACCGATGGCCTTTTCGGTGATGTCGGTGAAGGTGCCGTTGCCGTTGTTATGGAAGAAGCGGTCAGTACCGAAGTCGCAGGCGATATAGAGATCGTCAAAGCCGTCGTTGTCGGCGTCGCCGTGGCCCATGTCGAGAGTCCAGCCGCTCAGATTGAAGCCGGCTTTCTTCGTGACGTCCGTGAATGTTCCGTTGCCGTTGTTGTGAAACACCGTGATACCGCCGCCGTTGTTCGCGGTTTCGAAACTTTCGGGAAAAAAACGCGGCGAATCGGGCTTGAAGATATTGATGGGCTGGAAATAGGAGCCGACAAAGAGGTCGAGCTGACCGTCGTGGTCGTAATCGAACGCAATGGCCTTGATCGCGTTGCTGTAGCGATAGAGGCCTGCCTTCTTTGTGACGTCTTTGAATTTGCCGCCGCCCAGGTTTTCGTAGAGCGCGTTGTGTCCGAAGCGGACCACGAAGAGATCGGGCCGGCCATCGTTGTTGTAATCGAACCAGAGCGAGGAAGCGGTGGCGTCTTCGTCGTCGTTGCCTCCCGCGACACCGGCTGCTTCCGCTACGTCGGTGAACGTGAAGTTGTGATTGTTGTGATAGAGATGATTCTTCCCGCCCAGTTTCGAGTCGGTGACAAAGACATCGTCGTAGCCGTCGCCATCGTAATCGGCTACGGTTGCGGAGGCCCCGAGCGCCGTGTAACCCGCCATGATTTTGGCGTAGGGATTGTCGAAAGACCGGTTCGTATGGGGGTGATTGACCCCGGCCTGAACCGTTACATCCTGAAACCAGCGCGCACCCGAGGCGAGATCCGCCAGGAGTGCCGCTCCGCCTGCCAGTCCGCACAATGTCGCGCCCAGCAGGAGTTTTTTCATTTGCGTGCCTCCGTATAGTGCTTCTCTTTGAGCTGGTTGACGCCTTCCGTGATCTCGACGATGCGGTTTGCCGCGACATTTTTGAAGGTCTGGACAATTCCGGAGCGGGGCCACTTGACGATCAGCTCATCCACAGAAGTTGCGTCGCCGATGCCGAAGTGCTGGCGCAGGGAGTTCTGCGATCCGTACCCGTCGCCGAGCACGACTTCACGCATCTGCGGTTTTCCGTTGACCTTGATCGACACGCGCGCGCCTACGGCATCGCGATTCGACTGCACCCCGACGAGTTCCACTTGTAACCAGTGTCTTTGCGTCCCGATTTCGTTACGCAGCAGGGCATGCCGGTCGGTAGACGCCGCAACCGCGATGTCCATGACGCCACGATTCCAGAAGTCGGCGACCGCGACGCCCCGGGCATTCAACAGCAGGTCGTTACCGGCGGCGCGGCCGATTTCCTCAAAGCTGCCGTCGCCGCGGTTGTGCAGATAGCGATTGCGTTCCCAGCCGTGCCAGGAGGTGTGGCCGAAGTGCGCGGGATCGAAGAAAATGCCTGTTTTGTAGAGCTTTTGCTCGGTGACGACATTGTTCAGGAAGTCGAGTTCGATTTCGGTATCGCGATCGTTGTAAACCCAGCCATCGGCGGCGAAGATATCGAGCCAGCCGTCGTTATCGAAGTCGGCGAAGCTGGCTCCCCAGTACCAGCCGGGGGGATTCGCGTGATTTTTCACGGTCGTATCTTCAAAAGTCCCGTCACCGCGATTGTGCAGCAGCGTATTGCCGGAAGCCATCTGCTGGAATACCTTGACGAAGTCGGTTCCGGATTGTTTGAAAACCTGCATGTAGAGCGGCATGTCGGTTTTCCAGACGCCCTGGCGCCAGGTGTTGAGCATGTACCGTCCGACGGTCGGCCAGTCGGCATACCAGGCGTCTTCCGAGCGGATGTTGGTGGCGTAGATATCGAGCTTGCCGTCGTTATCGTAATCGGCGAAGCTGGCGCTCATACCTGCGCCGTAGGCCAGGGTTCCGCTGGCTACGGTCACGTCGGTGAACGTGCCGTCCTTGTTGTTGCGGTAGAGAGTTTTACGTCCGAAGTCGTTGACGACGTAGATATCCGGGTAGCCATCGTCGTTGTAATCGCCGAAGACGGTCCCGAGGCAGAGGCCGGGGTCGCCGACGCCGGCTTTCACCGTGACGTTGGTGAAAGTGCCGTCGTGATTGTTGTGATAGAGCTGATTCGGTAAGCCGTTGCGGGCGTAGAACGTGGTCGGAATGTCTGCGCGGGGATCGAGGTAGCGACCGACGTACAAGTCGAGATAGCCGTCGTTGTCGTAATCACCCCACGAGGCGACGGTGGTGCAACAATCCGCGCCGATGCCGGATTTGGCAGTGACGTCCGTGAACGTACCGTCGCGATTATTGTGAAAAAGCTGATTGGGTTTGAAGGTCCGGCTGACGAAGAGATCCTTGTACCCGTCGTTGTCATAGTCCGCGAAGAGGGCCACGCTGACGCCGTCGAGTCCGGCGAGGCCGGCTTTTGCCGTGATGTCTTCAAATTTGCCATTTCCCAGATTGTGGAACAACTTCGATTCGACGCCATCGGGAATGAAAATGTCGTAGAAGCCGTCGTTATCGATGTCGGCTACCGTGATGCCTGCGGGACCGTAGCGGATCATCCCGAATTTGAGCTTCTGGTTCAGGAAGGCCGGATAATACCGGTTCGTGAAGTCGATTCCTGCGTCGTGGGCGACGTTCGTAAAATGCGGCTTGTCGCCGATGTAGCGGTCGCCCTCATCGAGCGAAGCGGCGGTGATTTCGAGGCCCTGCGCGCCGCCCGCGCGAAACGACATCTGAAAATAGCCGCGATCGATGCCTGCATATTGGGCGCCATGGGGAGTCGCGATGACTTCGAAGCGGACGCGGGCTTTCAGGTTGCCGGCGGAACCCCATTCTTCCAGCTTGTCGACGTTGAGGACGACTTCGTCTATGGAATCGAAAGACTGGATGTACTGACGCCACTCGTTCACGGCGGTATCTTTTCCAACGGAGGATGCGTCGGCGGAGAAGAGCAGACGGTGAATGCCGTCGCGCAATTCCGATGGCTTCATGGTGTTTAAGCCTAGCGCGGAACCGCTGTATTGCGCGCTATAGTAGGTTTCGACGGCGGCAAAATCCTTCGCTTTCAGGGCGTGGGCAAGGCTATTCAGATCCTGCTTGATTTGGCGGCCGTTGCCGAAGAAGCGACTTCCGGCCGAATCGATGTAAGAAACCGACGCAGCTCCCAACAGACCCAGGGAGACGACGACGGCGAGGCTCCAATAGACTACTTTTGTGTTCTTCGGCAAAGGAACGTCGCTCCGACCAGGTCAGGATTCAATTACCAGAACCGGGTACACCATTCTAACTGTGAGTTTTACGCTCTGCGTGTTTCATTGGAATCGCGAATTCGGGATGGGGGGTGACGCCGGGGACGGATCTGTCGGTCTGCAGTCTCGGAAGATCGCGAACGTGCCTCGCGGCAGGGAGGGAAACGCGCCGGGATCTGGCAGGACGCCGGTCGCGGTCCCGCGCCGGGTTGCCGCGGGAAGGGGTTGGTCGTGCCAGGAATCCGCTCGGGTGCGGCTGGCGTTTTTCCGGGCCGGGCGTGAATTCCCATGAGTAACCGACGATGCATCCGTCATCTGGCGGGATGGTGTGAATTAAGATGGGAGCAGTGCAAGGCGCTCTTCTCCCATGGCCAAACACTTCATCAGCATCGAGCCGGCTCATCGTGAGTTTATCTCCCGGCAGCACATTTTTTTCACTGCGTCGGCGGCGGCTACCGGACGCGTGAACGTCTCCCCGAAGGATGCCGCTGCGCTGCGCGTCCTCTCTCCCAATCAGGTGGCGTATCTCGACGTAACCGGGAGTGGTAACGAGACCGCGGCGCACCTGCTCGCGGATGGACGGCTGACTCTGATGTTCTGCTCCTTCGAGGGCGCTCCGCTCATTTTGCGGCTGTACGGCCGCGGACGTGCGCTGGCACGCGGCAGCGTAGAGTATGTGAAATTGCTGGGCGCGGAGTTTGGTGAAGGGGAGCGCCCAGGCGCGCGGCAGATGTTTGTGCTGGATGTGGAGAGCGTGCAAACCTCGTGTGGGTACGGCGTCCCGTTGTTCGATTACTCTTCGGAACGGGAAACGCTGACGCGGTGGGCTGCAGCGAGGGGCGACGATGGGCTGCGCGAGTACCGGCGCACGAAGAACGCTATCAGTATCGATGGGCTCCCTTCCGGGTTGGTGGAGGAAGAAGCCCCGGTAGCGTGAGCCCCCATCATTACTGTGGCGCGCCAGGCTTCTCCAGATAATCGATATAGTCTGACCGCCCCGGTCTTGAGGCGCCAGCCGTCTTATGCCACCTCGGGAGCGCTGTCGAGTTGCGCTCGACCGTACACGCTGAAGCACCGCTGAAGCATGTACCCATCACGGGTTGATTCGAATACTTACCGCTCTGTTTGTTTTTCGATGGCGTCTTTGAGCCTTTGGTAGCCTGCGAGGATCGCGGGCACCCGCTCTTCCGTGGCGCGCCTGCCGCATTCGATGATTTCAGCGCTCCGTTTGAACTGGAGGAGATTGATTCCCGACAGATCCGGCGTGAAAACAATATTCGCCGCCTGTTCTGCCCGCTGGCCGATTTCATGCCCCATGACGAACATGCATTTCATCATCACCTGGAAAGCGTTAAACGGATACCTGGCGCTCATGGTGGTAGTGCCCGGCGCGGCCATGGCGTTCACAGCGACCGCGTAATTGCATCCCATTTCCCGCAGCAGAACCGCTGGCACGGGGTTCATAATCCCGGAATCCACCAGCAGACGAGGGGGGCGCGCGTGGGGGGGCAGCAGGCCAGGCAGCGCGATCGAACTGCGGAGGCAATCGACGATCAGGCCATCGCGGATCGCATGCTCCTCGCCCGCTTCGATATCGACTGCATTGGCCCAGAACGGCAGGTCGGTCCGATTCATGGCGCGATCACCGAAGTAGCCGACGAACACTTTGCGCAGCGCGCGCTCACTGATCATGCACATCCGCCAGAAACGCCATTCGATGAACCGGCCGGTTCGGTTGTTCCAGTAGGCCGCGATATCCCGCAAATCGCCGGTGGAGTGACCGGTCACATAGAGCGAACCGATGACGCTGCCCATGGAGCAGCCCGCGATCATGTCGATGGGAAGCCCCGCTTTTTCCAGCGCCTCCAGGATTCCGATGTGAGCCCAGCCCCACGCCGCGCCGCCACCGAGAGCGAGACCCACCTGCAGACCCGCGATGCGCCGGGCAATGGAATCGACGGTTCGTCGAAAAATCGGGGTGACGGGCTGGCCCCTCAGGAACGCATCCTCCGATTCTGCGGCTTCGCGAATGAGTTGGCGGCTGCCGGAAAGAATGGGAAGCGTGGGCCGCTCCGAGGCCTGCACGATGAAATCGGGAATTTTCTCGCCCGGCGGGATTTCCGGAAGCGGGTCGCCGGGGCCCTGCAGGTAACCGCGAAAATTGGCGAGGTCCTGAATCTCATCGGCCAGCGCAGCCGATTTCGGGCCGATGGTGTTGAGCAGGACGTTGTGGAAACCCGTCAGATCGTGGAGAAGCCGTGCGACGGTGGCGCGCATGCCGGAGACCGGATCGTCGCCAACGTCGATGACAGCCGTTCTTTCGCTGGTTTCCACAAGATCGCCGGAACGCTCCGCGCCGATGTTCATGACCAGCGTTCGCAATCCCGTTTGCCGAGCCAGAGACGTGGCAAGTTCCGCCGCAAATGCGCGCGGCGCGGCCCAGTGCGGATAGTTCCGAATCAGCACAACCGGAGGTTCCACCGCCGTTGCACCTCGCTGCATGGTGACCTGTAGCCTGGTGGCAAGGGCGCCCAACAGGCCGCGCATCACCGCGTCGCGTTTTGGCCCCGCTTCCGGCATAGCCTCTCTCGGAAGGTAGACGACTTCGGAATCGACAACCACTTCGACGTCGGCGACACACTGTTTTCCGGTCAGGAAGGATAGTTCGCCGAAGGCCTCGGGCGGCTGGAGCATGGCTACCGTTTCGCGCTCCATGCCGCGCTGGATCCGCACGGCGAGACGCCCGGACCGCAGGAAATAGATGGCGTCGCTGTAGCCCCCCTGTTTGAGCAGGATCGTGCCCGAGGGGTGGCTGGCGGTTCGGAAAACGCAGGCGAGTTCCTCGATCTCAGCGGTCGACATGCCACTGAAGACGGGACAGGTTGCCAGGAATTCCGCGATGTCGTTCACTGGATTGGGGTCATTCGGCATGTTTGGAGAGCAGCAATAGTATGAAGACAGTATAGACATCCCGGTGGGGTTTGCGACATTAGAGTGAAGAAAAAGGCAAAATGGCCACGGATGAACACAGATGAACGCCGATAAGACAAATGAAGGCCTCACATAGGTCGTGGTGGAGTCCAGCGACACGGTACCCTGCGTATTGAGGATGAAATTTAACGGAGCCAGCCGTGTCATCGCCGCAACCCTTGCTGCCGGAATTCTGGCCGGATTGGGAGCGGTTGGCTTTCACTATCTTGCGGACTATCTGGACGACGCGCTGTTCGCGTGGGCGGACTCGCAGCGGGCGATTTCGCGTTTGCCGTTTGTGCTGATTGTGCCGACGGTCGGGATGATGCTGATCGGGTTGATCCTGCAGAAATTTCCGGAGGGCCGGATTGGCGGGGTCGGGGAAGTGCTGGTGTCGCTACAGCGCGATGGCGGCAAGGTGCCGATGATGCGCCTCCTGAATGTGATTCTCAGCGGGCTGGTGCTTGCGGTAGGGGGATCGGTGGGTCCGGAAGGGCCGATGGTGCAGTTCGGGGCGCTGGTGGGAAGCCAGTGTGGGCAGTTATTCAACCTGAGTAAGCGGCAACTGCAGATGGTGGTGAGGGCCGGGGCGGCGGCGGGGATTTCGTCGGCTTTCCGGTCGCCGGCGGGTGGAGTGCTGTTGACCCTGGAGATTTTCGGAGCGCGCTTCAACCGGAATCTGACCGCGATCGCAATCGCCGCGGGGATCGGGTATCTGGTGCGGACGACAATCCTGGGCGATGCGTACCCGTTCCGTCCGCTGGAGCAACTGGATGCCCTGCCGACCTTTACTCTGCTGGTTCTGATTCCTCTGATGGGCGCGCTGGCCTCGGTGACGGGCCATTTCTTTATCAAAATGTTTGAACGATGGAAGACAGTGCTGCCCTCGACGTGGCCGCTGTGGGTCCGGGTGACACTGGGAGGCGCGATGGTCGGCACCATCGGGATCTGGTTTCCGCAGGTGCTTTCGGCCGGCTATTCAACGATTCGGCAAAGCGTGACGGGCCAACTCAGTTTTCAACTGCTCGTGGTGCTCCTGCTGCTGAAGATGCTGGCGACGTCGATCACGTTCGGCTCCGGAGGCGTTGGTGGACTGTTTGCTCCGACGCTGGTTATCGGGTCATTGTTCGGGGGAGCGTTCGGCTACGGAATACACGCGATTGCACCGTGGATGGCGCCGCAGCCGGCTTTGTTTGTGCTGTTGGGCATGGTGGTGATGTTCGGGTCGATCATTAAAGGTTACTGGAGCGGCCTGCTCATGATCGCGGATATGAGCGGCTGTTATCACCAGTTGCTTCTGCCGGGCGTGATCGCGGGTGGAATTTCATACCTGCTGAGTTGGGAGTTGTATGACAAATCGATATTTGAAATGACTCTGGACCCGGGGGATAAGTCCCGGGAAAAGGTGGCCTCGAGCGAGGCTGCCGCGGACTGAAGTTATCTGAATCGCGCGAAAGGGGCCCGATGAAACATTCGGGGCGCGCAATCCACATCTATTAGCTGGGGTCGTCGTCGAACGGCTGCAAGACGGGGGAGATATGCAGAACGAGCAGGATAAGCAGAAATTCGGCGAAGCTCTGGAGGATTTTTCCCTCGCGGCGATTCAGGGTGGTACGGTATCGCTGAGTCAGACGCTTGCGGGCAAGAAGGGGACTGTGGTGGTGTTCTGGTCGGGTGTGTGCTCGCACTGCGTGCGCTATGACAACTACCTGAACACCTTTGAAGCGCGGCGGCCGGAACTCAGCCTGATCGCGGTCGCGTCTCGGCACGGAGAGACGCCGGAGATGATTCGGGCCACTATGGCGAAACGGGAGCTTACTTTCACGATGGTTCACGATCCGGGCAGCGTGGTGGCGAAGAAGTGGTTCACGCAGCAGACTCCGCGCGCGTTTCTCGTTGACGCGGGGCGCAGGTTGCACTACCGGGGCGCGATCGACAACTATAAATATCCGGAAGATCCGGAACACGCGGACTACCTGGGCCCGGCGCTCGATGAGTTCCTGCGCGGCGAGCCTGTCAGTAAGCCGGAGACCGCGAGCTACGGCTGCGCGATTTTTTCGATCTACTATATTCTTCCGAAGGCCCTATGAGCAACGTCTTCACGCAGCTTTTCAAAGTGCCCGCCACGATGATCGAGATCGGTCTGGAGACGGCGCAGAGATCGCTGGAGATCGCGCAGAAGACTATTGAGTCGCTGACGGATCAGAATCGCGGACGGCTGGATGGGGCTCCGGTTGACGGGCCGCACGACATGGATACGGCGGTGTCGGACTTCGCCGATCGCGCTTCGCGGATTGCGCGCTACGTTCCGCTGGATACGGGGGAGATCGCCGGGGTATCCCGGGCGCTGGTGGATGCGGCCAAACGCTCTTTTGGATATCTGGATTTCAAAGACCCGCGGAATATTGTGGTGCCGGTGCAGATGATGATGTCGGTGGGAAGCCTGGCGGCGCAGAGCGCGTTGCGCGGCATGATGACGTACGAGATGCTGGGGCCGAAAAAAGTTCAGTCGCTCGCCGTGGACTTCTTCGATATGTTCACCGAGCTGCAGGTATTCGTGGGCCTGGAGTACCGGGAAGTGATCGATAAGTGCGAAGAGCGGCTGGTGGCCGCGCCGGACGATCACCGCGTCCGCTACGAGGTGGGCGAGACGCTGGTGAAATGCGGGCTCTACCAGCAGGCGGTGACGCACCTGCGGGTGATTCCGGTGGAGTCTTCGTATTTTGCGATGGGTTTACATGAGATGTCGGTGGCGTTGCACCGCGCGGGGCGTCTGGAGGAAGCGGCAAGGACGGCGATCGCAGCTCTCGCCGCAAATCCCGCCAATGAGCGGACACGGTCCTGGCTATGGCTGACCGCGCAGAAGATGGGTGGCTATCCGGAGTTCGTACCAGCAGACCTGCGGATTCAGATGACGGCGGGGTACGAGAAACCGATCGTCGAGTTTGAAGATATTGCGCCGCGGATCGGGCTCGACAAGACGAGCGCCGGGCGCGGCATCGCCATTTTCGATTACGACAACGACGGTTACCTGGACGTCATGATTGCGGCGGCGCATGGCGGCTGCAATCTGTATCACAACAACGGGGATGGCACGTTCACGGATGTTTCCATTGCGTCGGGCCTGGATACCTGCGTGAACGGGTTTGCGATCACGGTGGGCGATTACAACAACGACGGGTATACGGATGTTTTCGTCACGCGGCTGGGTTTTTACGCGGGCGAGTGCCAGCTTTTCCGCAACAACGGCGACGGCACGTTTACGGATGTGACGAAGGAGGCCGGGCTCAAGGTTTGGGGGCCGGGGTTTACGGCGTCATGGATCGATTACGACGGCGATGGATTCCTGGATATTTTCATCGCTAATAATCTCGGCGGATTGTTCGAGCGCAAGACGCCGAACCGGTTGTTCCACAACAATGGCGACGGGACATTTACGGAGGTCAGCGAGCAGGCAGGGCTTTCTACGATCTGGCCGACGATTGGTGGCGCGTGGGGCGACTACGATAACGACGGGCGGCCGGACCTGTTCCTGAGCAACGGTCTGGGGCGTTCGCAGCTATACCGGAACAACGGCGATGGCACGTTCACGGATGTGAGCAGCGCTGCGGGGATCGATGCTATCTGCTTCGGGAGTCCGGCGTTCTGGTGGGATTACGACAACGACGGCTGGCTGGATATCGCGCAGTTTGTGTGGTCCGACCACGAAGACGTCCTGCATACGCTGGAACACGGAGAGGGTCCGCCGGACGGGCACCCGATGCGCGTGTATCACAACAATCGCGACGGCACGTTCACGGAAGTAGGCCGCGAACTGGGCTTCAACGGATGCTTCGGCACGATGAGCGGCAATGCGGGCGACTTCAATAACGACGGACATATGGATGTCGTGCTGGGCAATGGGAGTCCGAAGATGGACCGGTTGGAGCCGATGATTGTGCTGGAGAATGACGGGAAGCAGTTTCGCAATATTACGTTTGCGGCTGGTTTTCCATACCTGGGAAAGAGCCACGGCATTAATATGGCGGATTTGTTTGGCGATGGCAGGATGTCGATTCTGGTGGCGGCGGGTGGCGCATATCCGGGGGATCTGCTGACGACGGCCGTGTACTATCCGAAACGCCTGGCGGGTAATTATCTGAATGTGCGTCTGGTGGGAACGAAGAGCAACCGGTCGTCCATCGGTGCGCGCGTTTCCATTGAAGCGGGTGGCGGGACGCAGATGCGCGAGTTATCCGGGGGGAGTAATTTCGGATGTCTGCCGCTGGAGCAGCACTTCGGCCTGGCGGCGATTGAGGCGATTGACGCGGTCGAGGTTCGTTGGCCGAGCGGGTTGAAGCAGCGGTTCGAGGGCGTGCCGACTAATTGTACGGTGGAGTTTATTGAAGGGCAGGTCGGGTGGCGGGATGTTTACGGTTCGATTGGGGCGGGGAGAGATAAGACGGCCGCGATTTAGGCCACGTTGCCTCCCCGGGGATTAGCGGCGGCAGATTACCAATCTGCCCCACATCGCGCTGCTGGAGATGATCGAAGGGATGGAAGATTCGCGTACGGCTCCTTCAGTCGCGGCTCCGAAAATCGTCGCGACGCGAGAACCGTACTGAGGCACGCTGGTTACCCCTGGGCTGCGCCGCGGCCGCCGAGGGAAGCCACCAGATCCGGCAGCGACTGGAAGTGGAACACTTCATCGAGCCGCGAAGCCGCCTGGAGTACCGGGTGGGCTGTGTCGACCGCAAAGGCCATCGGAGCGGTGACCGACTTTCTCCAGAGATCCGCAATCTTCGGATCGGCGGGTCGGTGATTCCGGAACTGATCGACGAGCGAGAAGCCGGGAGTGGTGTCGTAGCGCATCACCACGCTCGACGCGACGCCATTCGGATATCCAGGATTGTCTCCGAAATAGTCGCTGTTATTCGCGAGGACCCACTCCATCACTTCGGGTGTTTCCATGTTGACCACGGTCAGCGCCCAGGCGATGCCGGAAAGCAGACCCTGCCTGCATTGCTCGTCGGGAGCTTCTTCGGTGGAGGAATCGATCGCGCGGCAGGGTTTGCCAAATCCCGGCGCGAAATTTTTGGGCCCGAAGTAAAGCGAACGTCCGCATCCGCGCCAGAAATAGCCCACCGAATCGGGCTCGGATTCCACCAGGACTTCGTGGACGCGGCGGCAGAACGCAGCATTGTGAATGAACCGTGACACGAGGCCAAGAGACTCGACGGCGGCTCCGGCATAACCCGGACGCGAATTGCTGTGGCAGAGCGCGATGGTCTGAACGACGGCGTTCCGCAACTCTTCCTTCGGGCAATCCGGCTTTAGCGGTTCCACCCAATGGCGCGCAAAACCCAGGCCGATGCCGGCGTGCAGCATGAGCAGGGACTTGTCCCACTTGGGATCGAGCGGCGCGTCGATGAGCATGCGGGTGGGTTTGGGATTGCGGGCGATGTGCCATTCCGCCAGATCCTTGCCCGCGCCCTCGACGGCCCACAGGGCAGGGAAGTCGCCCATGGCGTAACATTTTTCGACGATGCTTTGCAGGGAGGTGCTGCCATCGGGAGCCATATAACTGTTCAGGCCCTGCACCAGAGTCATGATCCGGCACTTGTTCCGGCATTCCGTCGTCAGCGTCGCCGAATTACGGCCGGGAAGAAAAAACGTGATGAGCCATGTAAAAATCGGCGCCAGAGCCGTGAAAATCGACATCACAAATCGGTTTTGCATTTTAGTTCAATACCTCCACGGGAATGGCCATCACAGTATCACGCTTCTCGCGCCGCTTGCCGGTTTTGTAGAGCGTGAAGAGCAGAACGAGTCCGATTGACATCGCGACGGCCACGAAAATCCATTCGGTCGGGCCGTGTGCGGTCTGCTGCAAGGTCCAGAGGAATTGAAATACGCAGAGCCCGGACACGAAGTAAAGCACCTTGACCCGCGGCAGGCGGCTGCCCAGCCACGTTCCGATTGGCGCACCGAAGATGACGATGGGGCCGGCTGCGAGCCAGTTCATGGCGGCGGCGCGGTCAATGTCGCCGATCCACAGATGCAGCGCGGCTCCGATGAGCGAAGCCAGCGCTGCCGCCGAAACCGCCGTCGGGATCGCGATCCGCAGATCCGCCCGGTAAATCAGAACCATCACCGCGTAGACGCACATCTCCGCGCCGACTCCGATAATCGAAGCCAGCGTGCCGCCGATTAAACCAGCGATCAGCCCGATCAGCGCGGTGGACATAGTCGGCAGCGGGCCTTTATTCTTGAGGCCGCAGATTTCGATGTTGCGAAAGAGCGTCAGCAGTCCAAAGCTCATCCAGAGGCAGGCGAACAGCAACTTCACCAGACTCCCCTGCACGTGCGGTCCGATTACAAACGTCCCCGTCAGAAAGCCGATCGCGGCGCCCGCCGTACTTCCTGCCAGCAGCAGGAAGGGCAGCGGAACCTTGCGGCAAATCAGAAATATCAGGGCCGAGGTCATTCCCAGAGCCTGGATGATCAGTCCGAAATTTCGCGCGTTAGACGGGTTCTGGTGAAAGACCAATACCAGAATCGGGAAAGCGACAGTGCCGCCGCCCATGGGCGTAGAGCCCGCGACCAGCGAGCCGAGGATCATCACCAGCGACATCCGCCAGTGTTCCAGGATTTCGGCGAGGTAGTGAAACTCAAACGCGACAATTGCCCAGGCGGCCAGGAAGGTGACTACGTAGGCCTTCCAGTAAAACATCGGATCCTGGCGGCTGGCGGACGGATTAGTGCGCGGATTCGGTTCTGGCGTTATACCCACCGGCCCAGTGTCGTTCATTTCCCGCGCAACATCAAGTCCCCGCAAGGGGACGGCGCAGGCCCCGACAGCCGGCATACGGTCAATAGTAGAAAGCAATTATTTGAGACACCCCTGCAGCCGGGTTACTCTCAGAAATGATTTCTTCGGGCTATCCTGCGGCTGTAACGAAGCCCAGGTTCCGTGCAACACTACTCATGACGAATATGAGTGTTTCACGGAAGTCCGCTGAAAAGCGCGCGGCGGGAGCCAATCGATGAAGTGGAAACAGCCTCTCGGCCCGGCCGCGTTCATCGCCTTCCTTCTTGTGTGGTGGCAGGTTGAATTGTCGCGGCAGGCAGTACACCCTTTGCCGACCCCCCTGCAGGTTTTGGCTGGCCTCACGGAATTGATCGCGAAGGGTTTGCTCCTGAAGTACGTTGTTGCTTCCCTCTTCCGCGTGACTTGGGGCTATGTCACGGCCGCCCTGCTCGCGATTCCGCTCGGCCTCGCGATTGGCTGGTACAAACGTTCGGAAATGGCATTTAATCCGTGGATCCAGGTTTTTCGCCCGATCTCGCCGCTGGCCTGGATTCCGATTTCCATCCTATGGTTTGGCGTGGGCGACATTTCGGCGATTTTCCTGATTTTTCTCGCCACCTTTTTCCCCCTGCTCGTGACGGGGATCAACGCAGTGTCCAACATCCCGGAGGTTTACGTCAATGCCGGGCGTAATTTCGGGCTCCGCAACGCGCGCCTGGTTTATCACGTGCTATATCCCGCAGTGGTTCCGCAACTGATCGTGGGGATGAGAATTGCCTTGGGTATCGCGTGGCTGGTGGTTGTTGCGGCGGAGATGATCGCAGCGAACTCAGGGCTGGGATTCCTGATTGTGGACGCGCGGAACGCGGGAAATCGCTACGATCTGGTGGTTGCCGGCATGGTGATGATCGGCGTGATTGGCTTTCTGCTCGATATCGGCATGCGATCGTTCGAAACCATCCCCTCGGTTCGCTGGGGTTATTCGGAGGACTAAATGGCTACTCAGGTGACAGTTGCGTCCACGGAACGGGTGGCAAACGCCACGCAGGCGAAAGTGCGCGTAGAAGGCGTGGAAGTGATCTTCGACCGCGACGGAAAGCGAACAGAGGTTCTGGACAACATCAACCTGGAGGTCGCCGAAGGCGAGTTCCTTTGCGTTCTTGGCCCGTCCGGCTGCGGCAAATCGACGCTCCTGAACACGATCGCCGGTTTCCTTTCGCCCACGGCGGGGCGCGTGGTGATCGGCGGGGAAGTCGTGAGCGGGCCGGATCCACGGCGCATCTTCGTGTTCCAGGAACGAGGCGTTTTCCCCTGGCTGACAGTTGAAGGAAATATCGGTTTCGGCCTTTTCAAACTGCCTGGTGAGGAGCGTGAAAGGCGCATCAAATACTACGCCCACCTGGTGGGGCTGGAAGGCTTCGAGAAAGCTTATCCGCAGGAGCTTTCCGGCGGCATGAAGCAGCGTCTCGAGGTAGCGCGCGCGCTGGCCGTGAATCCGGATATGCTCCTGCTCGACGAGCCCTTCGGCGCTCTCGATTCCATTACGCGCCTCACCATGCGCCGCGAACTGCTGCGGATCTGGCACGCGGAAAAGAAGACCATTATCTTTGTTACGCATGACATCGAAGAGGCGGTTCAGCTTGCCGATCGGGTCGTCGTGATGAGCGCCCGCCCCGCCAGAATCCAGCAGATTGTCGAGATTGACATCCCTCACCCGCGCGATATCAGTTCCACGCGCTATCTGGAACTTCGCGACGGAATCTTCGAGCAGATCGGGATTGCGCACAAAATATGAGCGCCCTGTCTCAGCCGGGTAAATGGGAGAAGTTTTTCTGGCCTCTTTTGACGGGGTCTGTCCTTCTAGCGATCTGGTATTACGCGGTGGTGGTCACAAAAACCACCGTGTTTCCCATGCCGGTCAGCGTAGTCAAAGGCACGGTGGAACTGGCCCGCAAGGGCGTTCTGCTGAACTACATCGGAGATTCACTGCACCGCGTCGCAGTTGGTTACGGGCTTGCCGCGGTGCTCGGCATTCCGCTCGGTTTAATGCTCGGCTGGTATCCGGCGGCGTCCCGCGTGGTGAATCCCGTGATTCAGATGGTGCGGCCCATCAGCCCCATCGCGTGGATTCCACTGTCCATCCTCTGGTTCGGTGTAGGCGACTCCGCCGCGATGTATCTGATCTTCGTCGGCTCGTTCTTTCCGATTGTTGTGGCTTCAACGAATGCAGCCCGGAATGTTCCTTCCATTTACCGGCGCGCGGGCAGGAACTTTGGCCTCAATCGGGCCAGTCTGCTGGCGAAGGTCGTATTTCCCGCGGCGCTGCCTCAGATTATCATCGGCTTGCGCATATCGCTTGGAATCGCCTGGCTGGTCGTCGTTGCGGCGGAAATGGTCGCGGTCAATTCCGGCCTGGGCTATCTCGTGATGGACTCGCGTAACTCCGGAAAGCGCTACGATCTGGTGGTTGCCGCGATGCTCATGATCGGCGTTATCGGGCTCGGGCTGGATTTCGGCTTCCGATGGCTCGAAAAGATCAGGTCCGTCCGCTGGGGTTTCCGTCAGGAGTCTTGACGGATTTTATCGTGCGAATTGGCGTCCGCCTTACCGCCGCGACCCTACCGAGACTGCGAACTCATCTCTTTGACCCCACGCTACATCTGTGCCGCCATTGCGGGCGCGGGTCTACTAAGCCTGCCGAACTCAGCGGACGATCAGTTTTCCCTTCAGCATTTTCATACCGCATTCAAAACCGAGCGAGCCGGTTTTTGGAGGCGTAATCTCCACAACTGTGGTCTGACCAGGCGGAAGCTTTTTCTGTATACCGAGGTCGGGGAATACCACCTCATTGGCACAGTTGTTTGCGTTGGGCCGAAAGAAGGCCAGCTGAATCGGCTGGCCGGCTTTCGCCTCGATCACCGAAGGCTCGAACCCGACCATAGTGACGTTCACCAGCACCGAACCCGGAGGCGCCTCAGGAGCCGGTGTCATATTCGCGGAGGCGGGCGGCACTCGATTTGCGGTGCCCGGTGTGCTTAAGAGCGGAGCGATCTTCCAGGCGAGAACACAGCCGAGAGCGCAAAGGACGAGGTACGGTCCGTGACGTTTGATGTTGCCTGCGTCCATACTAAAGATCGTACACGTATTTAATCTATAGGCTCAGTCCAAACATAAGAAGCATTCTTGTTCTTCCTGCCCCGCCCCATCATCCAGGCGCGCCGCACCGATAGCGGGACCTGGTGGAACGGATGTCGAGGAATGACTATGGGATTCTGGCCCCTGCCTCCACCCAACGAGTGAGAATCCCACGCTCCTCGTCGGTCATGCCGCTCAAATTTGCGAGAGGCATCGACCCATCTGCCACGGTCGCTTCGATTCGCTGCGCGTACTGTTTCATCTCAAGCGCGGTATCGAACATGACCGCCTTAGGGGCAACCGGGAAGGCACGGCTTGTCGGTTTCTCAGCGTGACATTCGAGGCAACGGCGGTTCACTACCGCCCGCGCCTCAGCGTAACTAACGGGCCGTTTGCAAGACGTAGAACCGATGACTGCCGCCAGTCCGACGAAAAACGCCGTCGCCCTCATGGCACCGCTCTCATGATCTTGCCAACGACCGCAGCAGCCGTCGTACCCGCCAACTGAGCCGTTCCCACGGCCACGTCGGCTCTGCTTCCACCCGAACGAGGAGCTGTCCGCTCGCGTGCGCGGTGCAGTTAAAGTTGTTCTCCGACGGTCTGGTGAAGGGTATGCGGAGGCTCTGGCCAGGCATCAGCAAGGTGGGCCCGAAGATTTGCGGCACGTCGTCCGAGTTCTTCAGCCACAATACGTTATGAATGCCGACCAGCAGATCAATCTCCGACGGCAGGATGTCGTGGTGGTCGCCCGCCATATGGCGGGCGAAGGTCCCCTTCGGAATCTCGAAAAGTTCTTCCCGCGAGTGGAAGGTGACGGGCCACAGTGACGCGATAACGATGGGGGCGAGGACAATGCCGACGATGATCCCGATGAACTGGCGACGATGCGTTCGGGATGCTGCCGGCAGGCTATTTTTGTCGCCGGGGTGGACGTCCGAAGGGGTGTCGGCGGGAATCGGGATCATGCCTCCGTCTTCAACAGGAACCGGAGATCGTGCACGATGTCGTCGACGGGAGTGCCGAAGGGAACCAGCCCGCGGAGTTTTCCCTGCCGGTCGATCAGATAGAGGGATGACGAATGATCCATTGCGTAGGGTAGCAAGGGATTTTTGGAAGCAACTTGTCTGGCTACGACGCCGTAGGCTTTTTCAACGGTCTGGAGCTCTTCCGGTGTGCCTGTGGCGCCGAGGAAGCTCGGGTTGAACGCGGTCAGGTGCTCCCGCAGGCGATCCGGATTGTCGCGCGCGGGATCGACTGTAACGTAGATCAGCTGTACGTCGCGCGCCGCGCTGCCCATCTTCCTCCAGGCTTCCGTCAGGTGGGCCAGAGTGATGGGGCAGACGTCCTGACAATAGGTGTACCCAAATTCGACGATGACCACCTTGCCCGGATAGTCGCGCACGCTCAGCTTTTTGCCGTTGGAGCCGTCCAGACTGAAGTCGGGCGCCTCACGCGGCGGCTCGAAGGTGCCGGTGCGAAGGCCCTCTTCGGCTTGCGGGGCGCGCAGAAAGGCGACGCGGGTTCCCAGCACCACCAATGGAAGAACCAGTGCGCCAATGAGGAGTACTCTCTTCATTGGCCCCTACAGCAGCGTGATGCGCGCCGGTTCAGCAGCCTTCACGAAGCGGTCGTCGATGTAGCGCTCGAAGGCAATGGGGCTCTTGAGCGTTCCGGCCTGCAACGAAAGCTGCATCAGATCATCGAACTCTTCCCTGATCATCCGCAGATCTCCATAGGTCACGCGGTCGGTCGGGTGATCCATGACGTATTGAATGATAGCGGGGTCCTGATTGAAGTACTGTCTTTCGGAGGAGATCTGGGCGGCCCGGGTCCGATGGTCTCGCTGTGCATCGAGCCAACGTCCGGCCCCCTGCACGTAGTTGACGAGATCCTGCACCAGGACAGGGTTCTCATCGATGAGTTCCTGGCGCACGGTGAGGACGCAGCATATGTAGTTGGGCCATTCGTCGCGCGTCAGGCGCAGGGGAACTGCGTATCCGGCACGTTGCGCCGCGGCGCCATACGGCTCGCCGGTGCAGTACGCGTCGACTGCTCTGGCGTAGAGCGCGGCCGGCATGTCGGGAGGCGGCATCTCGACGATCTTGAAGTCCCTGGGCGACATGCCTTCCTTAGCCAGCATCTTGCGGAGAAAGAGAAAGTCGACGGCGAAGCGGCTGGGGATGGCGATTGTCTTACCGGCCAGATCCTGGAACTTCCGATAGGACGAATCGGTGCGCACCATAATGACCGCGCCCGACCTGTGACCTATGGAGACGATCTTGACCGGGACGTCCTTCGACGCGAGATCCATTACCAGCGGCGCCAGCATGTAGGCGGCGTCGAGCTGACCGGAAATGAGCGACTCTTTGACCTCCGGCCAACCGTTATACCGTTTGTACTCGAAGTTCGCTCGCGTAGAGGCTTTATCGAGATTGCGCGCCTCGCAGGCGATAGGAAGCGTGAGGTTGCAGGTGACGGGCAACCCGCCTACGATGAGCGTTTGGCGCCGATCGCGCGAGCGCATGCCGTCGCGGAGCGCAGTCCAGTTGACGTTAAGGTACCCGTGGAGCGCGCTGATCCCGGCCGTCCAGCCCGCAACTCCGAGGAAAACACGACGTCCGGCATTCATCCCTCAATTTTAACTGCGATAGCGGAGTTGTCAATAATAGATTCGAGCTATAAATACGAGTGATCGGCGGGTTACTCCAGTGCTTCGCGATCCAGTGTCAGGTTGTTTGAACAAGTCTAAGCGAAATGAAAGCTGGCGTGAAAGCCGGGATGGATCGGATATCCCGGCGGCAGCGTCGCCACCGGACCTGAATTGAGCGAATAACCGTCGAATAACAGGAACTCCGCGCGCCCTTCCGACGGTACCAGGTGCTGCACAATCACAATCCCATCGTCCGGATTTTGTGGATTCGCAATGTATACAGGTTCTCCTCCGAGGTAGTGCCCCGGCGGCGCGATCCACCCATCGGATACCGTTCCCGATTTCCACGAACCCCGAACCACGCGGTCGAAAAATTTGCGCCCCGGCTGGCCGCAGGAGCCGATCGCCAGCATCCAGAAATCCTGGCAGGACTGACCGGCGCGGCGTGCGTCGATCGACGGGAAGTCGGGGCAAAGCTCGTAGTCCATCGCGATTCTTTCCCGGATCGATTGCGATTCACGATCGATTAAATAGCGCGTCGGCCTGCAGAGCGGCGCGTTCTGAAACAGGTTGGGAATGGGTTGGTATTCGGGATAGATCGCCTGATCCATCTCGAGTACGTCTACCGTGATTGTGCGGTCGTCCTCGAAACAATTGACCATGTGCAGGCTGTATCGGGGGTCGACCTCCACGGTAAAGGCGGGCGTCGTTTTCGAATCCCGCGGCGCCACCATAATGCGCGCTCCCTTCTCGGGTGACCACACGAGCGCCTCCATCACGGAGAGGTTTTCCGACAGAAATCGCCCGAAATCCATCAGGAGCGGGCTCAGGTAAAATACCGTCGAGTTTGCCGTGAAGCCAAAGTCGTGAACCGCATGCTGATGCCGCAGCGGATGTCTCCGTCGTCTCAGCAGTTCGCCGGAGGGTCTGAACTCATAGACGTTCAGCATCGGTTCCGTGGCGGAAAAGGAGATGCCGAAGTTGAGAAGGTTTCCGGTGACCGGGTCGACTTTCGCGTGCGCGGCAAAAGGACTGGCTTCGTTGACGCTACCCGCGAAATCGAACTGCCCGCGCGTTTCGAGCGTCACCGGATCGAGTTCTATCGGGAGGCACTGTTCGCCGAACGCCAGAAGCCTGCCTGCCCATGGGTACACGCTGACGTTGACCGGAGGCTCCAGCATGACTTTGCGCCGGAGCCGGTCGCCAGGGAACGAGGTGCCGAAGCCACGATACAGAAAGCGTCCGGCTGCTTCCTCATCGCGCAGCTTGGGGGTTTGGACGAAACGGCTGGTGAATCGGACACCATCGTCTGAAAAGCGCAGGGAACACACCATTCCATCGCCATCCAGCCAATGGTTCACGCGCTGACCGGCGCGCTCGAAGCGGGCGGGGCCGTTTACGTAGTACGATCCGCGCAACCATTCGGGAATATCGCCGGTGATGCCGGTCACCGGGCGGGAATCTTCGATGGCGTCGAAGAGGAAACATCGCTCCAGAAGCGGCGCGGCATCCAGGTGGGTCTCAACGCTCATTTCAACGCGCAATGGTTTCGCACTCCGGAACCGCGGTTTCGTCGATGAATCTTTCGAGTGTAAATGGCTTCAGGTTCCATTCGTGAGTGCCCACTCTGTCTGCATGCGGGGCGTAGGCCGCGCGCATCCCGTCGGGATCGAACACGGTTTCGCGGAGTTTCAGACTCCGGACGAACGATGCATTCAGGAGTACGCCTTTATCCCCCAGCACGACGGCATGGACATGGGCGAGGACGTATCTCGTGAATTCCCGCATCCTCTCGACATGTAGTTCGAGAACGCTCTCGGCTTCTGCCGGGGTCAAACCCACTTCATAAAAATGCTTTTCCGACATGCGCAACGGTTCCAGATCGTAAAAATCGATATGGACAGGCTCAGCCAGCCCGATGCGGCCGTTCGCCTTCTTCCAAAGGAAAAAATCACTCAGAAACTTCTGCAGATTGCGATTCACGGGCCCGAAAAATGCGAACATCCGCAGATAAGCCTGCATGAATTTGCGATTCGTGAACAACTGGTTGACGAACGGCACCACGTAAAAACCGAAATACAGAGCCAGTTCCCACGTGTACTTCAACGTCAGCGTTTCCGGATCGCCCAGGCAGTTGTAGCTCATGGAGTATGACGGCACGTACGCCTGATACATCACTCTCATGATCTGCTCGTAGAAGGCGCACTTCGATTCCAGGTCGGCGCTGTCTGACTGGATGGCGTCCACAATCAGCGTGTTGTAAATGGCGATCAGGTCGCTGCCTGGGCTGTAAAGCGGGTCGGAGAACCTGCCTGCTTCGCCGGTCATGGCCCAGCGCGCCGGATGGATGGTCTGTTCCGCGTCGTGCGAATAATCGATCAGGCGGCCCTCATCGACGACCTTGCGATTCGGCAGGTCGTCGGCGAAAATCGGCCATTCTTTGCAAATCCATTCCAGCATTTTCCGCGCGCTCGCGACTTCTTCCGGGCGCACCGCGGCGTGGTCGTAAACCAACCCCAGGCTGGTCATGCCATGCAGGGGAATCACCCAGAACCACCAGCCTTCACCACAGAAATGGTTCGTCGCGAGGAAGAACGGGAAGTTGCCCAGCTTTTGGCGCTTCCGGTGGACCAGCGCCTGCGCATGCGTATACTTCGTCAGTTTTTCGGGATTGACCAGGCCATCCACCCAGCACCACGTCGCGCCGTGACGAATATCGTTTTTCTTCGCCAGCGACAGGCCACGGCGGAAAATGCCGGGGCGGCCGGAAGCATCCACCACCCAGTGCCCGGTCACCTCGCCGCCATCGAACAGGACCTTATGATCGCCGCCCGCGCCCGAAGGCTCCGCAAACTCGACACGGCAATTCCTCGCGTCGCCGATGAAATGGAACCGTGGGTTCGCGCGATTAACCTCCATCAGATGTGCTTCGAGAATATTCCGGTCCAGCTGGAAAGTTGCCAGATTCGACTGCGACCGGATGGAAGCCGATGACGTGTCGTCCCAGTAATCGTGCCCCCCCGAAGTTGTCTTCCAGTGAAAGCGGAGATTGTACTTGAGATAGTGATGGACCAGAAGATGCTCTTCGAGATCCAGGGTCTTCGAAAAATAGTAGCCCGCCAGCTGGACGAGCGACTCACCGACTTTCTGCCCCTTGCCGGGAGGATTTTCCTGCCGGTCCAGCAGCAGCACCGTCTTGTCGGTATACAGCAAAAGCTGGCGCGCAAGACTTAGTCCCGCCAGTCCGGCTCCGGTGATCACGACGTCGTAATTCATTGGCTGGCAGCTTTCGGATATGAGCCTGCAACTCATGCTACCTTACGCAGGCCCCCGATCCTTACGATTTTCTATAGTCAGTGCCGCGTGCGACGACGGCGTTTCATGTGCGTTGCAGTCCAATTCCAATCCTTGAATCTATATTCAAACACCAGCCTGAAACAATTCCCCCGGCAGGTGCACACATTACCACAAGCCTGGGTCAGGAGGCGGATAGTTATGACGAGAGGAGCCCACGTCGGATAGCATCTCGCAGGCTATCGATCGATGAGGAGATTTGACATGAGACTATTCCTGGTTCCGGCAGCCTGTTGTGCGATCGCAATTGCGGCTTCGATTCCAGCCGGAATCCCCGATGTCCACTTCACGGATGTCACGGCCGCTGCCGGTATTCACTTCGTTCATAACGCCGGAAAATCCGGCAAGAAGTATCTGCCGGAAACGCTTGGCGCCGGAGCCGCGTTCATCGACGCCGATGGCGACGGCTGGAGCGATATTTTTCTGGTCAACGGCAAAGACTGGGCGCCAAAGGGCAGAAAAACCACCGGTGCGCTCTACCGGAATAACAAGAACGGTACTTTTACGGACATTACGGCGGGAAGCGGTCTCGATGTCGAGATGTACGGCATCGGCGTCGCTGTCGGCGATTTCGATAACGATGGCCGCGACGATATTTATGTCACCGCCCTCGATGGCGACCATCTGTTTCATAACGAGGGCGGCGGTAAGTTTCGCGATGTGACGAAGGCGTCGGGAATCGACAATGCGAACTTCGGGACCAGCGCCGCGTGGGTCGATTACGACAAGGATGGCAAGCTCGACCTGTTTGTCGCCAACTACGTCCAATGGACCCAGAAGGGCGATCTTTGGTGCTCTCTCGATGGTTCAACGAAGTCTTACTGCACTCCGGAATCCTACAAAGGGACGCAGAGCAAGCTCTACCACAATCTTGGCAACGGCCGGTTTGAAGACGTGACCGTGAAAGCCGGTCTGGGCGATCCGACCAGCAAATCCCTGGGCGTGACGGCGGTCGACTACGACGGCGATGGCTGGCCGGATCTTTTCGTTTCGAACGATACCCAGCCGAATAAGCTGTACCACAACAACCATAACGGCACCTTTACGGAAACGGGAATGCAGGCCGGAGTCGCCTTTGGCGAAGATGGGGCGGCTAAGGGCGCGATGGGTGTGGATTCGGCCGATTACGACCGCTCGGGTCGGGCGCATCTTCTGGTCGGTAACTTTTCAAATCAGATGCTCGGTCTCTATCACAACGAAGGCAACGGCCTCTTTGTCGACGAGGCTCCGCGTTCGGCCGTTGGTAAGGAAAGTCTTCTGTCGCTGGCCTTCGGTGTGTTCTTTTTCGACTACGATCTCGATGGCTATCCGGACATTCTCACGGCGAACGGCCACATTGAAGAACAGATCGGCCGCGTTCAGCCAAAAATCAAATATCAGGAAGCGCCGCTGCTTTTCCGTAATGTGGGTGGCAGGGGGTTTGAGAACATGTCCGCCAGAGTCGGCGATTCCTTCACGGCTCCGATGGTCGCGCGCGGAGCTATTTACGGTGATTACGACCATGACGGGGATCTCGACATTCTGTTTACGACGAATGGCGGCCCCGCCCGCCTTCTGCGCAACGACGGCGGCAACCGGAACCACTGGATTTGTATCAGGACGGCAGGCACGAAATCGAACCGGGATGGGATCGGCGCCGTCGTCCGCATTGAGAGCGCTTCGGGTAAGCAATGGAGCACAGTTCGGAGCGGTTCCACTTATGCCTCCCAGAGCGATCTGGCTCTGACATTCGGTTTAGGCTCCGATACCAGCGTCAAAACGATTCAGGTGGAATGGCCGAGCGGCACAAAGCAGAGTTTTGCGGGAGTTTCGGCCAATCAATTGCTCACAATCGACGAAGCGAAAGGCATCGTCGCCAGGACAGGTAAGTAGGGGCGTTTTACAGCCAGACATGGATTAAAACCGGAGGTGGATTCCCGTTATGTCTGATAACAATATCGTCTGTAGATTGAGATTGTCACGCGCGGTTCGGCTTCTGGCGGGAGCGATGTTGCTCTTCTTGCTGCCGGGCTTGCTGTCCGCGGCCAACTGGGCGATATCGGCCACCTTCACCGACGGGGGCACAGTAACGGGCACCTTCGCATTGAACAACAACGGAACAGTCACCAACTGGAACGTTGTCGTCTCCGGTAATTCGGGCAACCTCCCGCGTTTTGTTTTCTCTCCGGGAACCAGTACCGCCGCCTATAACACCGATGGCGAGTCGGATTGCACTGGCCCGTGTCTGCAATTTATTTCGAACGAGCAGATCAGCGACAACGGCAGTCCGGCAACGTACCATAACCTGCAACTCGATTTGTCGTTCCTCGGTCCCCTGAGCGGTACAGACACCGTCAACCTCTATGTGCGCGATTCCAGCGATGAACCCAGCAACGAATGCCTGGATTGTTCCAATTTTCTCACTTATCGTGAATTTACTCAGGGATCTGCCACGCCCGGAGCCCCGATAACCACCGGCGCGCAACCCGCTAATACCACTGCGTACGTGCTCAATGACGATGGATCTCTGGTGACGGTGACCGGCGGAACGCCAACCTCGACCGTCAGCACCACCTGCGAAGACTGCGCTCTTGACATAGCCCGCGACGCGGTCGGTAACCTCATCGTTGCCGACGGAAATCTGTTGAACGGGTATACCCCTGGTGGCGCAGTATTGCCTGGATTCCCGATTACCACGCGTGATGAGGGAAACTATACGTCCGTTGCTATCGATGCGTCCGGCAACTACATCGTGGCCGATACCAATAATCGCCAGATCCTGTTGATTCCCCCGCCGGTGGGCGGAGTCGCGCAAACGCCGCAAGTGGCTGCCACCTATAGCGGCGGCAACAACAACGCCAAGGTCCGGGTGGACTCCTCCGGTAACTACATTCTGGCCGTGGGCAGTGGCTTCAATCAGGCGGGACCGGGCGGGATTTCCCTGTATTGGATTACACCGGGCGGCGTAGTCACACCTATTCCCATCACGCCAACCGGTACCAGCAACGCGCCAACAAGCGTGGGCGGGCTGACGTTCGATGCCAATGGCAACTACGTCGTTATCGATCCGGAAGCGGATACGATTTTCACGATCAGCCCATACAGCGCGGACAACGCCGGAGCTTCAACGCCGCTCTTCTCGGACCCGAACGGCTATCTCGCGTTGCCCGTAGGGCTCTATCGCGATCCTCTCAGCGGCCTTTTCTTTCTGGGCGACAACGAAAACAACGCCCTGTACACGCTCACTCCCGATGGCAGCGTCCTCACCCAGATCGCATCCGGGCCGCTGTTCTCGTCGGGCCCCAGCGCGGTGGTCGTAGCGGACACGGTGGCGTCAACCCCCACCGTATACCAGCCGCTCTCGGTTTCCACGACATTTCTTCCGAGTGGAACGGCAGGGGTGTCATACGGTTCCGTGCCGCTGACAGCTACCGGCGGCTCGGGCAATTATTCCTGGGCCATCTTCGGCGCGCCAGCTGGTCTGAGCGTCTCCGCAAATGGTGTGTTGAGCGGTACTCCCACCGCGGCGGGGACATTCTCCGTCATCGTTTCGGTTGGCGATGCAACGGCAGGCATGTCCGCGCAACAAACCTACACGATCAGCATTGCCTTCGCGCCGCTGACGCTCGGTGGCCCCGCGTCGTTGGGCGGATTTGCGCCGTCAGCGAACATTGCCGCTGCCTATACCGCGACAGGCGGAAAAGCGCCCTACACGTGGTCCGCAACCGGTCTGCCAGTCGGGCTCGCTATCAATGCTTCCACAGGGAGCCTGAGCGGTTCCATCGCTCTACCGGGCAATTACACGTTCACGGTCCAGCTGACGGACACCGAGCCGGTGAGCACGAACCTTGACGTCAGTGTCTCGGTGCTCGGTATCGCCACCACGTCCCTGCCGGATGGCACGAACAAAATTTCCTATTCGCAGAGTCTTACCGCAGTGGGTGGGAATCCTCCTTACGCCTGGTCGCTGACTGCCGGCGCGCTTCCGCCCGGACTCGCCCTTGCCAATTCGGGAGTGCTGACAGGCACGCCGGTTCTGAGCGGCACCCCTGCCGCGGCGCAGACGTTTCCCTTCACGGTTTCTGTCACGGCGGGCGGCGTCACGGTTTCGAAGACGCTGAGTCTGGATGTGACGCTGACGCCGGAACCGCTATCGATTCCCGGCGCCGGCGATAACGCCATTGTGCTGCCGAGCGGTCCCGTTCAGGTGGGCTATTCGCAAGCTCTTGAGGCTGCCGGTGGAGTTCCCGCATACTCGTGGTCAGTGTTTGCGGGCGCATTGCCCGACGGACTTTCGCTGAGCTCCGGCGGCACGATTTCCGGCACGCCGACCAGAGTAGGCTCATTCGCGTTTACAGGGCATGCGACCGATTCTTCCGGTGGCGCGGTTTCCGCGGGCTTTGCGATCGCGATCACTCCGCTCGTGCTGACGATCACGGTGGGTTCACCGCTTCCGAATGGCATTGTGGGAACCAGCTATCCGGTCCAGATCCTGACCGCGACAGGTGGGATCGGGCCGTATACTTTTCAGGCGAACGGATCGCTGCCCGGCGGACTCACGCTCTCCGGCGGATTGATCGGCGGAACACCCACCACCGCAGGTGCTGCGTCTTTCACGGTGACGGTGACCGATTCTTCCCAACCCGCACTGTCGGCGAATTCCGAGATCCAGATATTGATTCAACCGGCGCACACCGATTTGGTCCTGTCGCAGAGCTCCGTGTCGTTCTTATTCAACGCAGGCGCGACCAGTCTGCCTCCGGGAGTGGATGTTGCGGGTATCTCTGTGGGATCGAATTCGCCGCAACCTCTGGGGTATTCGGTGAACGTAACGCCCGCGGCCCCGTGGCTCGATGTGACCAGCGGCGGCGGAACTACGCCTGGCGTCATCGGCGTTTCTCTCGACCCGAAGGCATTGGCTCTCGGAGCCGGCTCGCTGCAGACATCCATCGTCGTGACGTGTGTGACCTCCTCCTCAGCGAGTCAGCCCAGTCCCTGCGCGGGGAACAGCCAGACGATTGACGTTACTCTCAGGGTTATTGCGGCGCCGCCGCTTCTCTCTGTCGCGCCCAGTGCGCTTTCGTTCTCCGCTCAAATCGCGAGTCCGGCACCGGCTTCGCAATCCCTGATTCTGCAGAACGCGGGCGGCGGTACGATCGCGGTTAACTCCGTGACCTCTCCCGATGCTTTCGTCTCGCTCACCGGCGTGCCCGCGACGATTCCGGCCAGTGGTTCCGCCTTCGCCGGTGTGACCGTGAACCCGCTGGGTCTCTCGGCCGGTTTTTACCAAAGCACCATTCTTGTGAATACGTCTGCGGGCTCCGCAAACGTTCCGGTGACATTTCTCGTCTCGCAAAACGCGACCCTGACTCTGAATCCTGCCGGAACCCAGTTTCCGATGCTGGCCGGTTCTTCGCCCGGCAATCCCAACGGATCGTTCTCTGTCGATGTTTCCTCGGCATCCGCGGTCAGCTGGACTGCTTCGGTGCTGCCGGGCGCGAGTTGGCTGCAGCTGAATACCGCCAGCGGATCGTCCACGTCCGGCCGTCCGGGCGCGGTAACTTTCTCGATCAATCCGGCTGTTGCTTCCACACTGGCGGCCCAGGCTTATTACGGAACCATTCAGGTCACGTCGGGCGGCCTTGCATCCCGGAACTTCCTCGTGGTGTTGAACGTCGCCGCGCTGGCCAGTTCCCTGCAACCCAACCCGGCGCCTGCCGGACTCGTGTTCATTTCGAATGGAACCAGCGTACTGCCTCCACAGACGGTGCAGGTATTCTCCAGTTCTCTCGCCGTGACAGATTTTTCCGCTTCGACAGACAGCCCGTGGTTGTCGGTTACTGTGGGCGGCACGACGGTAACCTCATCGCCGGGCTTCTCGAGTGTGTCGGTCAATGCCAGCGGTCTGGCGGCGGGAGTCTATCGTGGCGCCGTGAGCTATGAGTTCACAGACCCGGGAGTCAGCACGGCCGTGCGTGCGGTTAACGTAACGCTCATCGTTGAGGGTCCCTCGGGCTTGAAAGGAGCCGCCGCCGCGGCGGCGGATGTGACATCGGCCAGGCCGATGCAGAGTTCGGCGGGATGCGCGCCGGCGCAACTGGTCCCCACGCAGACCGGCCTTGTGGGCGCCTTTGCTCAGCCAGCGTCCTGGCCGACGCCGCTGACAGTGCTGCTGGTCGATGACTGCAGCAACCCCGTGCCCAACGGACAGATCGTCGCGACGTTCTCGAATGGCGACCCCCCGCTGCAGTTGAGCCCCGTGGATGCCACCTCCGGGAATTATACGGGTACATGGACACCGCGTAATTCTTCCGCCCAGATCACCATCGCGGCTCGAGCCACGGCCGCCGGTTTCGCTGCCGCGACCACTCAGATTACGGGACAGGTGACGCCCAAAGCGACTCCGATCCTCACTCCGGACGGCACGCTGAATGCGTTTTCGACTGTCCTCGGTGGCGGGATCGCGCCCGGCACTATCGTCCAGATTTACGGCTCGAATCTTGCCTCGCAGACCGCCGCCGCGGCCGCGATTCCATTGCCGAACACGATCAACCGGACGCAGGTTCTCATCGGCGGTCTGCCGGCGCCGCTTTATTATGTGAGTCCCGGACAAATCAACGCGCAGGTCCCCTTCGAACTGAACGCGGGTCAGCAGTATGAGGTGATCGTCAACGCCAATGGAGCGCTTAGTACGCCGAACCCGATCCAGCTGGCATCGGCCGCGCCCGCGGTTCTCGGGTTTGCCACAGGGCAGATCATCGCCACGCATCTCGATGGGAGCCTGGTTCTCGAAACCTCGCCTGCCGCGCCCGGCGAAGTGATCGTTTTCTATGTCGCGGGGATGGGACTCACGAATCAGACCGTCGTCTCCGGGACCGCCTCTCCATCTACGAATCTGGCCAGCCCGCTCGACGCGCCGACCATGACTTTGAACGGCGTCTCCGTGACGAACATTCTTTTCGACGGCCTGACGCCCACTCTGGTTGGCCTCTATCAGGTGGATTTCCAGGTTCCCGCGGCCACACCTAATGGCGATCAGCAGCTGGTTCTGACCCAGGCCAATGGCCAGAGCAACACCACTGTCCTCCCGGTTCATAACTAGTGTTGTGTCTGCAAAATAACTGGGCACACTGTGGGGCGGGCTTCAGCCTGCAGCCGCCTTTAGGCGGCTTTCCGGGGAAATGCACAATGCCTGCTCATTTCCTGGACACTACACTAGCGGAAACCCGACACCCAACGAAATATGCCGCTTCTCTCGCGATTCCCTCGAATTCCGGACACCTGAAACATACTCCGGCGCCGGTTGCCGGCTCCGTCGTCGTCGGCGTGCTGAAATGGCGAAACGGGATGAAATGCAGTTTTGCGGGGATCCCGGCCCATTGTTCCGCACGATCGGCGAGGTTAAAGGTATTGTCGCGGCCAGCAACTTATTCCCCTCCGTCGGGGTTCGCACCTGTATTGTGAGATACAACATCGGTATTACTGTCGTCAGCAGCGCGGGTTTTACTTTTGCGGTTTAATCTTTCTATGGTAGGATCTGCCCATTGAGCCTAAGAGTCATAGCTAATCGCGGGATTTTGTTCCTGGCTGCGATGTCCTGCGCCGTTCTGGCGAACGCCCAGAGCCAGGTAACTATCAGTCCCACGGCCCTCGCGGCTGCCACATCGGGGACGCCGTACCTCCAGCTGCTCACAGCGACGGGCGGCAGCGGTGCGCCTTACACCTGGTCCGCGGTGCTTGCCGGCAACGGTGCGCAACTCCCCAGCTGGCTCACCCTTACTTCTGTCAGTACGACGACAGCCACGCTCTCCGGAACTCCGCCGACGAATGGCACCCTGTCGATTGCCGTGACCGCCAAAGACCACTTGGGAGTCTCTTCGTCTCCCCTGACTCTCAATTTGCCGATCAATTTCGCCGGCACTGTTTTCGACGGTATCCTCGGTAACCTCCCCGCAGGCATGGCGATCATCAATCTCAGCGCAGCATCGAGTGCGCCGCTGGATGGAGGGAACGGCGCGAACGACTCTTTCAACGCCAACGGCGGAACCCAGACTCAATGGTCTTTCCCGTTCAACAGCGAGGGTCAGTTGCTCGAATATACGCTGCCCCCGGGTACCTATACAATGCGGGTGATCGACGCGGCCGACGCCGCCGCCATTTTCCCAAACCTGACCGCCGGCCAGCAGAGTTCCATGTGGAGCGCCTGGACTTACAATACTCCGTGGACCACTGAGTTTCTTGCCTTCGATAGTTCCGCCGCATCGAACAACAGCCAGACGCAGTTGTTTTCCGTGGCCGCGGGAAGCCCGGGGCCTCTGAATCCAAACGGAGCTGCCCAGGCTTACGCGGATGCGGTGAATGGATATACAAATACAAATAACGCCGTCATTCCGCCTTTCGACAACAACATCGCCCTGACTTATCGAAATGCGACGCCGCAAAAGACAGTTACTCTTCCCCTGACCGGTACGGGTGCGGAAACGCTGATCTTCTCGTTACCCGATAGCGTTGTCACCGACAACGCCGGTGGCGTATCGATCCTCATTGCCCCTTTCACTTCATACCCGTCCATAACGACGACGTCCCTGTCCAACGGTCAGGTCGGTGTCGCGTACACACCAACACCGATGAATGCGTCCGGGGGAAATGGAACCTACACCTGGACGGCGACAGGCTTGCCAACAGGGCTGACCGTAAGCACCAGCGGCATTCTGAGCGGCACGCCAACGGTCACAGGATCGTTTCCATCGGTGTTTTTTACGGTCACCGACCCGGTGTCTGGCCTGTCCTTCACTCAGACAACTCCGTTTCACATGACGATGGGCGCACCCTCGCCCGCCTTGACCATTACCACGACATCGATCCCTCAGGGGGAAATGGGAGTACAGTACAGTACGCCCATCGTGGCAACAGGTGGGTTTGGCAGCCTGACCTGGAGCATCTCATCCGGGCCACTCGTCATCAGCTCAACCACGGGCGTTCTTTCATCCGATGGGGATCTGTCCGGTGGAAACGGCTCCCAGTTTACCGTCACGGTAACGGACGCCGCGGGCGATACGTTCACCTCCCCGACCTACACTCTCCTCGTCGATGGCCCGGTCACCATTTCCACCTCTGCGCTCAATTCCGCCGCAGTGGGCGAATCCTGGGCCACGACCTTTACCGCCAGTGGTGGAACCACGTTCTATCTTTGGAGCGCCACTGGCCTGCCCTCCTGGCTGACGATGTCACCATTCGGTGTCCTCAGCGGAGTTCCCACTACACCCACCGCGCCCGGAACGATCTCCTTCTCCGTGAAGGTAACCGATACCGCCGGCGGGACGAACACCGTTCTATTCAATCTCCTCGTCAACATGCCTCTCGGCTACCTGGTGGAGAACGCGCATGGCGGTGGTTTGCTGTTCGCTCCGGGTGACGGTTCCGCAATCTCTCTTCAAGCCGGCACGAACGCGAACGACGTTGTGGAGGATGCCGGCGGCAACGCCGTCGTAGCCTCTGGCACCGGGTTGTTTCGCATAACGCCGTTCGGAGGCAGTGTTTCTACCGTTGCGACGACTCCGAGCGGTTCGTCCTGGATCGCCGTCGCTGTGGATGCGTTCGGCTATCTCATCGTGGGCGACAACGTCGCACACGAGATCTGGCGCGTTTCCCCGGATGGCGTCTCGTCCACGATGGTCACGAGTTATACGGTGACTACGCCGACCCAGAGGGAAGACGTAAAAATTCTGGTGGACGTTCACGGAAATTACATTGTTGCGGAAGACAATGGCGGCGCAGTCCAGGTTTTCAACATCACGCCCGCGGGCGCGGTGACGCCCCTGACGCTGACAGGTGCGAGTCCCAAAAGTGTGAACGGCCTGGCGTTCGACCCGAACGGCAACTACCAGTTGCTGGATTCCACTAACGAGGCGCTCTACCGGATCACGCCGTCCGGCGCCGTGACGGCCATCGATATAGGTCTCTCAGGAAATCCGGGCGGCCTGGCGATCAACCCGCTAACAGGTCTGGCGTACACCGCCAGCGTTGGTCAGGTCGATCAGATCCTCTCCGCCGGTTTAACCCCGCTCTCCAGCAGCGGCAGTGTGGAAAGCCCTGAGGGTCTGGCTACGCTGACGGAAGATTTCCCCTCCACGGTGGACGCTACTTATCCGCTCGCCTATTTCCGTCTGGAAACAGTCGCGGGGTCGAGCGAGGTCAACGGCGCATACAGCTACAACCTGACGGGCAGCGGCGGTGCCGCCACCATCTCCAACCCAGGCGCGCCGATCGGGATTCCGGCCAATAACGGCGCGGTGCTGGATGGCCAGACCGGCGAGATCACGACCTCTCTCACGGGTCAGATCGCCACCGCCGGAAGCATGATGGCATGGGTCAAGCTGGCGGCATTGCCCTCCACGTCGAGCTCGGGGTTCAGCTATATCGCGGGCGAATCCGCGCAGGCCAACGACTTTGATCTGCAGTTCAATAACTTCAACGTGCTGGGTTTTTACACTACCTGCTGCGGGAGTTCTCTTCCGTACACGCCGGATCCGACCACGCTTGTGGGCCAGTGGCACATGATTGTCGCCACCTTCGATGCAGTTGCCGGGACGCGGGCAATTTATTGGGATGGCTCGCTCGTGGCCAACGACAATTGCCCGTCCTGCTCATCGTATATCAACAAAACGGGGGCCTTCTGGATCGGCAACACCTCGAACTTCAGCAATTTTGGTAACCGTAACTTCCCTGGCGCAATCGACGAAGTGGGCGTGTGGAACTACGCGCTGACGGCGCCGCAGGTCTACCGGATGTATGCCTCCCGGCCTGCCGCATCCACTGGCATCACCACTTCGATTTCTCCCACCAGCGCGCCGTACCAGTCTCCCACCGCGATCACCATCACCGGCCAGGATTACTCCGCCAGCTGCGATGGGTGCACGACGGTGTGGTTTACGCCGCAAGGCGGCCCGACCACCATCCTGACGCCGAGCCCCCAGACCCAGCCAGGTTCGACAACGGTCAACGTGACGATACCTGCGCAACAGCTGGGGATACCGGGACCCGCTTCAGTTGCAGTGGCGAGACAGGGAATACCCTCGAATGCGATCCCCTTCACGGTCCTCGGTCCACCCGCACTGTCCGTAACACCTGTGGGCCCGACTCTGGTGGGGGGCCAGACGTTCCAGCCGTATTCGGTGGGCCTGACAGCGTCGGGCGGCACGGGCAACTTTTCCTGGTCGATTACAAGCCAGTCGGAAGGCCTGAATCTGGCGCTGAGTGCTTCCACCGGTCCGAATACCACTCTGTTCGGGACGCCAACAGCCGCGAGTACCGGCGACCCCTGGGTCGTAAATGTGCTTTTGACCGATACGGCCTCGCATCTTACTTTGCAGAAGACGTACTCTGTCTTTATCGCTCCCCTCGCGCCGCAAGGCGCTCCGCCTGTCAACATCACCGCATTTGTCCTCAATCAGGACGACTCACTGGCTTCGGTGACCAGCGCCAATACAAGTTCCCTTGTCGCCGGCTCAAGCTGCAACGCATGCTATGACATGGTGCACGATTCCGCCGGTAATCTGATCGTCGCCGCGGGAAGTCAGCTGAAGCGATTTACGGCTACCGGGAACCAGATGACCCCGGTTACAGCGCCGGGGTACACGGATCTTTTCGGGGTTGCGATCGATTCCTCCGGCAACTATATTGTGACCGATGGCGCGGCGCACAAGGTTCTCAGGATTTCCCCGGTCTCGCCATTCGCGGTCCAGGTGGTGGCGTCATACCAGGCGTATTTATATTCCCCTGATCCGAGTGACGCCTACGTCCGAATCGACTCCTCCGGCAACTACATCGTTGCCGACGACAACAACCTGGAGGAGAGCCCGCAAGGGCCGCTTTTCCTGTTCAGCATCACGCCTGCCGGAGTGATAACGCCCATTCCGATCACTCCAACTCAGGGCGGCACGCCCCAAAGCACGCGCGGCCTGACTTTTGATGCCAGCGGGAACTACGTGAATGTCGATCCGCACAACCACACTATTTTCACGATTGCGCCGGCTGGCGCGCCAAACGCAGGCGCGTCGTCCCCGCTCTTTACGGACCCCAACGCGTTCCTGTCAATTCCCGAGGGAATTTATTTCGACTCTTTCAGCGGCCTCTTCTACGTGGTGGACGTCAACAACCACGCACTGTACACGCTGACGCAGGACGGAACCCTGCTCACTGAGATCGCGTCTGGGACTGCGTTCGCGGGCGGGCCAAATACTGTTGTGGTCGAAGATGCGGCTTCGTCACTATCTTTCACTCCCGCGGCCCCGGTGCTGCCGGCCGGGCAAACCAACCAGCTTTATGCTCAGGCGCTGACCGCGTCCGGCGGCTCCGGCAACTACTCGTGGGCGATCCTGAATCAGTCGACGGGCCTGAATCTCGCACTCAGTCCGGCGACCGGCGTTACAGTCAGCCTGACCGGCACACCGACAGTTGTCAATACAGCCGGCGCCTTAACTGTCACGGTGCAACTGACCGATACATCGACGCTCGCCACGGTGTCGCAGACCTACTCCATCTCCGTGAGTCAGGGTCAGCCGCCCGCCCCCGGAAGCTGGACGATCTCCGCGAATTTCGCCGATGGCGGTACGCTGACCGGATCGTTTGTAGTCGACCCGCTTACCAGTGCGGTCAGCACCTGGAACCTCGTCACCACCACCGGAAGCACTCTGGCGGGTTTCACCTACACTCCATCTTCGAGCTCGGCTTCTTATTCGACCGCGAGCAGCAACGTCTGTGCCCCACCCTGCCTGCAGTTTATTTCGAACCAAACGTTCCCCGACGGCGATACTCCGCAGAACCAGGTGCTGGATCTCTCGTTTGTCGGCTCGCTGAGCAGCGGCGGGACGCTGAACCTTTATACCGACAACACAAACGATACGGCCAGCCACGAATGCCTCGACTGCAACCCCTCGCGTCTCTTCAGCTCAGGCTCCGCTGTAGCCGTGGGCGTCCCCTACGGCGTTCAGCCTTCGGCCACCAACGCCTACGTACTCAACCAGAACAATGCCCTGTTTGAAGTGACGAACGGCGGCGTCACTCCGTTGGTGAACGGCTCCGGCTGCTACGGCTGCCTCGACATGGCGCGCGATGCCGCGGGCGATCTGATCGTTCCCTCCGGATTCCAGCTCGAGGGCTATACGCCCGCAGGCACCCAGTTGTCCGGATTCCCGCTTAATACCACGCAGGACACGTCGTTCTATGCCTCCGTCGCGATCGACGCGAGCGGCAATTATATCGTCGCCGATACAGGGCTCAACGAGATTCTCAGGATCGCGCCGCCAGTAAACGGCACTCCCCAAACCCCGCAGGTTGTCGCCTCGTTTACGGGGCATGGAGACGCCTACGTCCGGGTGGACTCCGCGGGTAATTACATCCTGACGACCGATAACAGTTCCTCTACGCCCACTGCGGTTTCTCTGTTCCGGATCACACCGGCCGGAGGCGTCACTACCATTCCCATCACACCAGCCGGTACAAGCGCCGCGCCGGGGAGCACGGGCGGCCTGACCTTCGACGCCAGCGGGAACTACGTCAATATCGATTGGAAGAATCGCGTTGTTTCCACCATTGCCCCCTACGGTGCGTCGAATGCCGGCACATCGACGCCGCTGTTCACCGACCCGAATAATTATCTGCGCCTTCCCGTGGGAATCAATCGCGATCCGCTGAGCGGCGATTACTTCCTGGTAGATACCACGAACAACGCCGTGTACACGCTCTCTCCGGATGGGAGTGTTCTCAGCCAGATCGCATCCAGCGAATCGTTAGCGCAGCCAACCGCGGTTGTCGTGGCGGATGCCGTTCCACCCGGCACCACGGATTACGTACTTCAGAACAACTACAGCGTCGTGCCCATCGGCCCAGGTTCGACCGTGTCGTGTCCTTCCAATATCTGCCCCACCGGGTTCCCGAACGATATTGCTCTCGACGCTTCCGATAATTTCATCGTTGCCTCGGTTTCCGCTCTCGCGAAGATCACGCGCGCCGGTCTTAGTTCCGTGATTTCCACTCCCCCCTCGGGATCACAGTGGGTTTCAGCCGCGGTTGACAGCTCAGGATATTTCATCGTCGCCGACAACGCTCTGAACCGGGTTGTCAGAATCTCGCCGACCGGAACCGTCGTTCCGGTCGCGTCTTTCCCCGTATTGAACAACGATGAGCTTGAGGACGCATTCGTCCGGATCGATAGTCAGGGCAACTACATCGTGGCCGAAGACAGCGCCAGCGTCCTCAGGATGTTCCGGATTTCGACCTCCGGCACGGTCACACCCATCACTCTGACGGGAACGGTCCCCGGCAGCGTCGGCGGCTTTACGATCGACGCCTCGGGCCACTACGTGATCGTTGACTATATCAACGATATTATCGATACCATCACCCCGGCCGGTGTCGGCAGCGTTCTTTTCAGCAATTCGAATGCGACCCTGCACGAACCACGCGGCATTTATTACGATCCCGTCAATAGCAACTTCCTCGTGGCGGGTATCAGTACCGGAACGTTGTATTCCCTGACTGCGAATGGAACGCAACTCACGGTGGTGGAGAACGGGCTTACCAGTCCCGTTGCCGTCGTCAGCATCCCGTTCGGAATCACAACCACGTCGCTGCCCGCCGGAACGCAGGGTCAGACCTACGCGCCGGTCACACTGACGGCAACCGGCGGCTCGGGGAGTTACTCCTGGCTGGCGACCGGCTTGCCTTCCGGCATGAATCTCAGCACCGGCGGCGTCTTGAGCGGTATCCCAGGCGCCAGCGGCCCCTTCACGGTGTCGGTGACAGTGACGGACACCGCTTCTTCACATACAGCGATGTCGAATTTATCCCTGACCATAGCTACCGGTTCCGTATCCCCGCCGTCCCCGCCGACCCCGCCTGTAACGCCGCCGCTCTCCATCACCACGTCGTCGCTCCCGAACGGGACTGTCGGCCTGCCATACGGTCCGGCGGGGATGACGGCCAGCGGCGGAACGGGTGGTTACTCGTGGTCCATCATCGGCTTGCCGTCTGGTCTGGGTATGAGTACGGCTGGCGTCGTAAGCGGCACGCCCACGGCACCCGGAACATTCCCGGTTACCATAACGGTGACTAACGCAGGCCTGCTCGCCCAGCAATCGTATTCGATCACCATCGGTTCGGCGGCGTTAACTCTGAACGGCCCCGCGAGCCTCGGCGTATTCGCGCCATCGACGACTGTCTCGGGCACCTATTCCGCAGCGGGCGGAATAGCTCCGTATAAATGGTCCGCGACGGGTCTCCCCACCGGACTTACAATCAATCCCTCCCTCGGTTCCATCGGCGGGGCAGTCACTCAGCCGGGGACTTACAATTTCGTGGTCCAGGTATCGGACTCGCAGCCCGTCAGTACCAGCCTCAACGGCAGCGTGTCGATCCTCGGCATCACGACCACAGCTCTCCCGGACAGTTCGAATAAGGTTCCTTATTCGCAGGCTCTGGGTGCCGCCGGGGGCAACGGTTCTTACACCTGGGCGCTCACCGGCGCGCTTCCCCCCGGACTCGGGCTGTCGGGCTCGGGCGTCCTGAGCGGTACGCCGGCCCTGGCCGGAACGCCTGCCTCGACCCAGGCTTTCACCTTTGGCGTCAGCGTAACTTCAGCCGGCGTCACCGTATCCGCAACGCTGAGTCTCAACGTAACTCTGTTGCCGCAGCCGCTCACGATACCCGGCGGCGGCGATAGCCCTGTTGCTTTGGCCAGCGGCCCCGTTCAGGTTGGCTATTCGCAGGCGCTCCAGGCGGCGGGCGGAACTCCTCCCTATTCGTGGTCCGTACTGGCGGGATCGTTGCCAGACGGAGTTGGGCTGAGCACCTCCGGCACCGTTTCCGGTACGCCCACCAGAATCGGCTCGTTCGGCTTTACCGCGCATGCCACCGACGCTTCCGGTGGTTCCGCGTCAGCTGGCTTTACCATCGCGATTACGGCGCCCGCGCTGACGATCACCACCGTTTCTCCGCTTCCCAACGGAATTGCAGGAACCAGTTATCCGCCTCAGGCCCTCACCGCATCGGGCGGAGTCGGGCCCTACACGTTCCAGATGAGCGGCACGTTGCCTGCCGGGCTGTCGGTCTCCGACGGAGTCATCAGCGGCTTACCCACCGCCGCAGGCAACGCCTCATTCACGGTGACCGCGACGGATTCCACCCTGCCGGCGCCCTTGACCGCGAGTACCGATCTTGAGATTCCGGTCGGACCGCCGCACACCGATCTCGTCCTTTCGCAGACCGCTCTTTCGTTCTCATTCAATGCCGGCGCGCCTGCGCTGCCGTCCGGGCCCAGCTCCGCGCGCGTCACGGTCGCATCGAATGGTTCGCAGGAGCTCGGATATTCGTTCAATCTGACGCCTGCCGCGTCCTGGCTCGACGTAACTGCTGACGGAACCACGCCCGGGGGCATTAGTGTTGCGCTCGATCCCAAAGCGTTAAGTCTCTCTCCCGGCATTGTGAACACTTCCATCGTCGTGACCTGCGTGACCCCCGCCGCGGCCAGTCAGCCCAGCCCCTGCGCGGGAAATACCCAAACGATCACCGTGACCCTGAAGGTGATTTCCGCGCCGCCGCTGCTCAGCGTCGGTCCCGGCGTGCTTTCGTTCTCCGCGCAGACCTCAAGTCCGCAGACTTCTGTCCAGTCGTTGGTGGTGCAGAATGCCGGCGGCGGCACAATCGCCGTCAATTCCATCACGGCGGCCTCCGGCTTCGTCTCCTTCAGCGGTGTCCCTTCCACCATACCGGCCAGCAGTTCCGCTTACGTGAACGTGAGCGTGAATTCGGCGGGGCTCGCAGCTGGTTTTTATCAAAGCACCATTCTCGTCGATACCTCCGCCGGCTCAGCCAACGTTCCGGTGACGCTGTTCGTCTCCCCCAATCCGACCATGGCGCTGAACCCTTCGGGAACCCAGTTCCAGATGGTGGCCGGCGCTTCTCCGGGCAACTCCAGTGGATCGTTCAGGGTCGACGTATCCTCAGCCTCCCCCGTGAGTTGGCATGCCACGGTGCTTCCTGGTGCGAATTGGCTCCAACTAACCAACACGAGTGTATCCTCCAGTTCGGCCGCGCCCGGAACAGTGAGTTACTCGATTAATTCGGCCGCCGCAACTCTGGCGCCGCAGGCTTATTACGGAACCATTCAGGTGACGTCGGGTACGCTGGCCAATTCGCCGCAATTCTTCCTCGTGGTGCTGAATGTCGTTGCCGCCCCCAGTGCCGTGCAGCCCGATCCCGAACCTGCCGGGCTCCTGTTCATTTCCAACGGGACCAGCGCGCTTCCTTCTCAGACCGTGCAGGTCTTCGCCAGTTCTACAGCACCGGTAAACTATCTCGCGTCGTCCGATAGTTCATGGTTGTCGGTCACCACGGGCACGAGCACCGCGTCGATCGGGTCGCCGGGTTCCTCCTCCGTATCGGTCAACGCCGCCGGTCTTCTGCCGGGGCTCTATTACGGTGGGGTTAGTTATCAGTTCGCGGGCTCCGGCTTCAGTACCAGCGTGCGCACAGTCAACGTGACGCTGATTGTGGAAGGTTCCGGGGCTGCGCGTTCGGATCGGACCCTCGCCATACCTCAGCAGCAGACCGCGACATGCACGCCATCGCAACTGGTTCCGACCCAGACCGGTCTTGTGAATGCCTTTGCTCAGCCGGCTTCGTGGCCAACGCCCCTCAACGTGCTGCTGACCGACGATTGCGCCAACCCGATCACCGCGGGGCAAATCGTAGCCACGTTCTCCAATGGAGATGCGCCGCTTCAGCTCTCCCGCACCGATGCCACTTCCGGAAATTATTCGGCCACCTGGACCCCGCGCAACGCTTCCACCCAGATCACCATCTCTGCCCGCGCCACAGCCACTGGCTTCCCGGCGGCGATTCAGCAGATCACCGGGCAGGTGACGCCTAAATCCACGCCCCTCCTGACTCCGAACGGAACGCTGAACGCTTTCTCGCCGGTGGTCGGCGCCGCCATCGCGCCGGGTACGATTATCCAGATCTACGGTTCCAATCTCGCGGGACAGGCCGGAACCGCATCAGCCATTCCGCTGCCGAACAAAATCAATTCGACCTCTGTCCTGATCGGTGGCCTCCAGGCGCCGCTCTACTACGTGAGCCCCGGCCAGATCAACGCGCAGGTGCCCTTCGAGTTATCGGCGGGCAGTCAGTACCAGGTGATCGTGAACGCTAACGGCGCCCTGAGTACGCCGAACCCGATTCAGCTCTCGCCCGACGCGCCGGGGATTGCCGTGTTCACGGCGGGCCAGGTCATCGCACAGCATCTGGATGGCAGCCTGGTTCAGGAGACCTCACCCGCGGCGCCCGGCGAAATCATCGTGTTCTACGCCGCCGGCCTCGGCCAGACGAATCAGACCATCGACTCCGGGACCGCATCACCCTCCGGAAATCTCGCCGAGCCGCTCGATACCCCGACCCTGACGGTCGGCGGCATCCCCGTCACGAACATACTTTTCGCTGGCCTGACGCCGACCCTCGTCGGTCTCTATCAGGTGGACTTCCAGGTCCCGGCGACCGCGCCGAACGGCGATCTGCAAATGATTCTGACGCAGGCCACAGGCGACAGCAACACCACGGTTCTCCCGGTGCACAATTAGAGCATTTCCATCGACTCTATGGAAATGCGCCGGCAACCAGCAAGGCCATTGTGGGTACACGCTTCAGCTTGTACGGCCGAGCGGAGCTCGGCCTCGCGGCGTTTCGCCGCGTCCTGATTGCCCAGGGAGAACGCCGCCCTCGGCACGCCGCTACACCTTCTTCAGCTTCGTCAGATAATAAACAGCCGGCGCGAAAGTGCCGCCCAGAAAAACCGGCAGAAACGCCGCCCCCAGCCCGTTCGCCTCACCCACCGCGGTCCGCATCGTCAGATCCACGATCCAGACGAACATAACCGTAATCACCGCCTTCATCGCGATCACCATACTGCGCAGCAACCGCTGCACCTCCGGTGAATCCCGATCCACGCGCATCGGAATATTGATCAGCCGCTGGTAACGCTCCGCCACGGTCAGGAGAATTGCCACGAGAACGGTCGTAGCCAGCAGAATCAGCAGCATACTCTTGCCGCCCCATCCGTTAGGAGTTCCCCCCGCGCCGAAGTGGGTCGGAATCCGCTCCGGCAGCGCGCTCCAGTGAATCGCAACATCCCCGCAGGCAGCCGCCAACGCGGCCACCGACACGCCTTCGTAAAGCCAATCGAGAGTTGAGCGCCGTTCCATAACCTTTACTTAGCGAACAATCCGAATGGCTGGCTCTCCACCTGGTCCGCCTTCCACTTCGCAACCAAATCGCGCGCCTGCGCGATCTGCGCCGCCGTCATCTTTCCCGCAAGCCCATCCCGGCTTTTCACGGCATCCGCCGCCTCCGTCTCAACCCCGCTGCCCGCCGCCAGATCCAGCCACTCCCAGGCCTGTGACGGATCCCGGGCCACGCCCTGACCCGCCGCATACATTTTCCCTACCGTCAGCTGCGCCGTCGAATCTCCCTGATCCGCGGCCAGCCTGTACCACTTCGCCGCTTCCTCGTCGGATTGCGTCACGCCTTCGCCACGTTCGTACATCCCTCCCAGATTGAACTGCCCGATGGTATCCATCTGATCCGCCGCGCTATGAAACCACCGCAGCGCTTCCTGATAATCCTGCGCCACGCCACTGCCGGTCCGATACGCCGACGCCAGATTATCCTGCGCGCCCGAATATCCTTTCTCCGCCGACTGACGAAACCAGCGCACGGCCTCCGTCGCGTCCTTGTCCACTCCGTCCCCATCCCGATACGCCACGCCGACGTTATTCTGCGCCGAGAGGTCTCCGTGTTCCGCCAGAAAGCGATACAGCCGCAGCGCCTCTTTCGGATCGCGCGCCACGCCGAGGCCCAGCCGGTAACAATCGGCCAGGTTAAACATCGCAACCGCATGTCCCTGATCCGCCGCCAGCTTGAACAGTCGTGCGGCTTCCTTATAATTCTGAGGAACGCCGATGCCGTCGAGGGTCATCAGCCCCAGAAAAGCCTGCGCCGTCACATATCCCCGGTCGGCGGAAAGCCTGTACCATCGCGCGGCTTCTTTGTTGTCCTGCGGAACGCCTTCACCTGTGCGATAACTGTCGGCCACATGAAACTGCGCCACAGGATTCCCCTGATCTGCCGCCTTGCGATACCACCGCATGGCTTCGTCGAAATCATGCATGACGCCTTCGCCATTGTGGTAACTGTCGCCCAGGGCGGTTTGCGCGACGGCATTCCCTTTGTCAGCCGCCATGCGATACCAGCGCACCGCTTCTTTGTAATCCTGCTCGACGCCGTCGCCCGTTTTATAGCTGTAAGCCAGATTATTCTGGGCCACATCGAGCCCCTGATCCGCCGCCATGCGATACCAGTGAACCGCCTCTTTGTGATCCTGTGGAACGCCCTGCCCGACGTAATAAAGGTAGCCAAGATTGAACTGCGCCGGCGCGATGCCCTGATCGGCCGCCAGACGGAACCATCGCGCGGCTTCTTTATAATCCTGAGGAACGCCATCGCCGTCGCGATAGCTTTCGCCCATATATAACTGCCCCGCAGCGACACCTCGTTCCGCCGCCGCGCGCGCTGCCTGCAAAGCATTTTGCGGCGTCTGGCCATCCGCCGCGATAGCCAGCACCAGCAAAGCGCCGGTCAGCAATAGCCCGCGCAGTGTTTTCACGGCCTGATTATATCGACGCACAACTCAACCTATATCACCATGTGAAAAAAGGAGGTATTTACGCGCAGCCCCAAAGCCGCTACTATCACGGTTCTGCTTTCAGGTCTTGCAGAGGGCAAAGTTTGCATGGAGCCCATGGACTCCAAAAATGCAAAAACCCCGCTAGAACGGGGTCTGCATAATCTACCTGGAGTAGAAAGGGGGACTGCCTTATGTCCATCCTGGTACTGCTCGTGCTTCTGGTACTTCTCAGAAAACGGCGAACCAAGCTGAAGATCGACATCGATCTCTAGCGTAGTCCGATGGGGGCGGGCATAGCCATTGCTCGCCTCCACAGTATCCATCCTATCACCAAATCACGCGATTCCCAACACCACAGTATGCGGACTCGGCGCCAGCGGATGCCCCACCACTTTCCCAAATCCCGCTTCTTCATGCATCGCCGTGAGTTCCGCCAGCGTATACGCGTCGCCGGACGCAGTCGATGTCAGCATCGTCATCGCGAAAGCAGCCGGCATCGGCGGCGACACCCGGTCTTCATTCGGCACGAACTCCAGCGTCGCCGCGCAGCCGCCCGGCAGCAGCGCGGCATGCACTTTCTTCAGCAGGCTGACGCAGGTCGCATGATCGAAGTGGTGCAGGAAATTCGTCAGGAGAATCGCATCGTAAGGGCCGCCAAATTCAACGTCGAACGCGCTGCCAGGCAGCATCTCGTAGCGATCCTGCACTCCGGCCTTACCGGCATTCTTCAGCGCCACCTGCAATACGGCAGCCCAGTCCAGCCCGGTCACCCGCGCCTGCGGATTCTGTTTTGCGATCGCGATTCCGAACAAGCCATGTCCCGCCGCAATATCCAATACGCGCACCGGACCCGTCCGCCCCTCCAGCACAATCGCCGCCAGCGGATCCGCCACGGGAGCCATCATCGGCGCCATCGTCTCGGCGAACTGAACCCAGACTGGATTGTCCGGCTCGACGCTTCCGTCGCCCGGCAACACCGTCCGGCCCGACCGCACGATTTCCGTCAGGTGATCGTAGGCCTCCATCATGCCTTTGTTGCTGAGGAACTGCGCTATGGATGCCAGCGACGCCGACGAGCGCGGATCCAGAAACGCGGCGCTCATCGGTGTGTGCCAATAACGGCCGTCTTGCTTCAGCAGCACACCGTGGATCGTCAAAAAATCGCACAGAATCCGGATACCGCGCTCCGACGCCGCGCAGTGCCGTGCAATCGACGCCACATCCCCCGGACCCTCACCCACGGCACGAAATACATCCAGCTCGATTGCCGTCTTCAGCGCCGCCGTCTGCTGGTGCGCCTGCAGCATGTCAAAAACTAAACCTGGATTCAATGGAACTTCGGAACTCTTCTCGCCCTGCATTCACAGCTCCTTTTCGGTTACGCAAAAGACCCACTCTAACACTCCGGCCTTCCGTTCCGTGTGGGGCAGGCGGTTCCGCCTGCCTCCGGTCGAGCGAAGCTCCCCACCCGCGATAGACTAGTCCATGTTTTACCGTGAGCCTATATCCGCACGCGCAAAAACAACCAGGAGAAACATGCCTGTATCGAAGTCAAAAAGTCTCGTTCGTGCCGCCGCCCTAACCATAGGCTTCGGCGCAGCACTGTGGATCGCCAATACCGTCCCCCAGTCTGTCGTCCACGCCCAGGCCGCGCCCGCCATGACCTATACGAGCGAAGCAGCCGCGCCCGATGGCCCCCTCAGTCTCTGGTATCGCGCGCCCGCCGCCGATCATCCCGCCGTCCAGCCAGTAGGCGCACCCGCCATTGCCGCAGCCACCGCCGAATGGGTCAAAGCGCTGCCAATCGGTAACGGACGCCTCGGCGCGATGGTCTTCGGAGGCGTCGTTAACGAACGCCTCCAGCTCAACGAAGACACCCTCTGGGCCGGCGGCCCCTACAACCCCGTCAATCCCGATGCGCACGACGCCCTGCCTGCAGTCCGCCAACTCCTCTTCGACGGCAAATACGCCGAAGGCGCAAAGCTCATCACCGACAAAGTGATGGCGAAGCCGCTCCGCCAAATGCCGTACGAAACCATCGGCAACCTGCAACTCACCTTTCCCGCCGCCACTTCCGTCGAAAGCTACCGCCGCGATCTCGATCTCGATACTGCCATCGCCCGCGTCGAATACACCGAAGCCGGAGTTCACTACACCCGTGAAGTGTTTTCCAGCCCGGTCGATCAGGTAATCGTCATTCGCCTCACTGCCAGCCAGCCCGGCAAAATTTCGTTCAAAGCGGAGATGAACACACCGCAAAAAGCCACCGTCGCCGCCGAAGCGCCAGGCACCCTTGTGATGACCGGTGTCAATGGCGATTCCGCCGGCATCAAGGGCGCGCTGACTTTCGAAACGCGAATCCGCGTCCTCGCGCAGGGCGGCAAAACCTCTGCGCACGACAGCACTGTCGCCGTCGATTCCGCCGATTCCGCCACCCTCCTCATCGCCGCCGCCACCAGCTACAAATCTTATAGAGACGTAACCGGCAACCCTCACGAACTCACGCTGAAAACAATCGCCGCCGCGGAAAAGAAGCCCTTCACCACTCTCCGCGACGCCCACATCAAAGAACACCAGCGCCTCTTCCACCGCGTGCAACTCGATCTCGGCTCCACCCCCGCCGCGAAACTCCCCACCGACGAGCGCATCAAAAACTTCTCCACCGGTGACGACCCCCAACTCGCCACCCTCTACTTCCAGTTCGGCCGCTATCTCCTCATCTCCAGTTCGCGCCCCGGCGGCCAGACCGCCAATCTTCAGGGCCTCTGGAACGAATCCATGGACCCGCCCTGGGGCAGCAAATACACCATCAACATCAACACAGAAATGAACTACTGGCCCGCCGAGCCCACCAACCTCGCCGAATGCGTTGACCCCCTCACCGCCATGGTGATGGACCTCACCAGCACCGGCGCGCAAACCGCCAAAGAAATGTACGGCGCGCGCGGCTGGGTCGTGCATCACAACACCGACCTCTGGCGCGCCTCCGCTCCCATCGACGGCCCCGGCTCCGGCATGTGGCCCACCGGCGGCGCATGGCTGACCCTCCAGCTCTGGGATCACTACGATTACAGCGGCGACAAAGCCTACCTCGCCAAAATCTATCCGGCCTTAAAGGGCGCGTCGCAGTTCTTCGTCGATACGCTTGTCGAAGATCCGAAACACCACTGGCTCGTTACCAACCCGTCGCTCTCTCCTGAAAACACGCATCCGTTCGGAGCTGCCGTAGTAGCCGGCCCCACGATGGATGAGCAGATCCTCCGCGATCTCTTCGCCGACACTATCCACGCCTCCGAAATCCTCGGCCTCGATCCCGATCTCCGCACCCAACTCACTGCCACACGCGCGCGCCTCGCGCCCAGCCAGATCGGCAAAGCGGGCCAGCTTCAGGAATGGCTGGAAGACTGGGACATGCAGGCCAAAGATGTGCATCACCGCCACGTCTCGCATCTGTTCGGCCTCTATCCCAGTTGGCAGATCAACACGCGCGACACCCCGGAGCTCGCCGCCGCCGCGAAAAAATCGCTCGAAATTCGTGGCGACCAGGCCACCGGCTGGGCCACCGCCTGGCGCATCAATCTCTGGGCGCGTCTCGGCGATGGCGACCACGCCTACAGTATCCTCAACTTCCTGCTGAGCCCGCAGCGTACCTATCCGGACATGTTCGACGCCCACCCGCCATTCCAGATCGATGGCAATTTCGGAGGCGCATCCTCCATTGCCGAAATGCTGATGCAGAGCCGCGACGGAGAAATCGACTTACTCCCCGCGCTGCCCAAAGCCTGGCCGACAGGTTCCATCAAAGGCCTGCGCGCCAGAGGCGGCTTCGAAGTAGATCTGTCCTGGAAAGAAGGCCGCCTGCTCAGCTCAACCATCCGCTCGACAGCAGGCAATCCCGTGCGCGTCCGCTACGGGGCAGCCACAAAGGAAGTTCACCTGAAACCGGGCGCAAGCACCACCTGGACGGGCGTGTAGCGTAGGCCTTCGGCCTGCGCCTGGACCCATCACAGACCTGTGGTCAGCAAGTCGGTGTGGTCTGTGTGTTCTGTGTGAGGCAGGCGGTTCCGCCTGCCTCTGATCGAGCGAAGCTCGAGTTTCTGAGTTTCTGAGGTCCTGTATCCCGGCTCCGTCTCGTAATTGTTTGGCGCCATCTGTCATACGCGAATACGAAGAGTTGAAAAGGCCAAACCCGACGCGCAGGCCTGTCAATACCCCCATGTTGTAAAGTGAAACGATCCCTGATTCCACAGGCACTCAATGGACCTGAAGCCCGGCGCAAAACTCGGCCCCTATGAAATTCTCTCTCGAATCGGGCAGGGCGGTATGGGAGAAGTCTGGAAAGCGCATGACACGCGCCTCGGCCGCGACGTCGCAATCAAAACTTCCGCCGAAAAATTCTCAGATCGCTTCGAAAGAGAAGCCCGTGCCATCGCCGCGCTGAACCATCCCAACATCTGTACGCTCTTTGACGTCGGCCCGAACTACCTCGTAATGGAATTGATCGACGGCCCAACTCTCGCCGACCGCATCGCCGAAGGCCCCATCCCGCTCGACGAAGCCATCGTCATCGCGAAGCAAATCGCCGACGCCCTCGACGCCGCCCACTAAAAGAACATCGTCCATCGCGACCTCAAGCCCGGCAACATCAAGATCCGTCCCGATGGCTCCGTCAAAGTCCTCGATTTCGGTCTCGCCAAATCCGGCGCATCAACCGAATCTCCGCTCACCGACGACTCCCCGACCATGATCATGGCAACGCAGATGGGTGTGATCCTCGGCACTGCGGCCTACATGGCCCCGGAGCAGGCAAAAGGGAAACCAGTCGATAAGCGTGCCGACATCTGGTCGTTCGGCGTCGTGCTCTGCGAAATGGTGACCGGCAAAACAACTCTTCGCCGGAGAAGACCTCACGGAGACGCTGGCGAACGTCGTGAAGTCCGATCCGGATCTCGCGCCGGTGCCGCGGCCGCTCAAACCCCTCCTCTCAAGGTGCCTGCACAAGGATCCGAAAAAACGTCTGCGGGACATCGGCGATGCATGGGAGTTGCTCGCGGAAGAAACGGAACCGCCGGCGATCGCCGCAAAGCGCTCCCTGCTGTGGCCTGCGATTGCCGGTCTGATGGCGCTCCTCGCCGCTGCTGTCTTGTTCCTCCACTTCCGTGAAAAGCCAGCCACGCCGCCTGAGGCCATGCGGTTTCAGATCCGGCTGCCGCAGAACGTAAAGTTTGAGGCCAGCGGCACGCTTGCCCTCTCGCCCGACAGCCACCACGTCGCCTTCCCGGCGCTGGACTCCCAGGGCAACCCGCATATCTTCGTGCAGGACATCGACGGCGGGGAGGCGCGGGAACTTGTGAATACAAAAATCGGTGGCACTGTGCCGCCCGTCTGGTGGTCTCCGGACAGCGCCTGGATCGGCTATTCAGGAGTGGAGACCATCGATAAGGTTGAAGCGGCGACTGGTCTCGTGCAGCCCATTTGCGAGAAGCCGGGTCCCGCGGTCGGCGGCGCATGGAACCGCGATGGCGTCATCATTTTCGGGAGTGTCAATACGGGACTCTGGCGCGTCCCCGCCACCGGCGGCAAACCTGTGCCTCTGACGCGGCTCGATGCATCGCGGCATGAAAGCACTCACCAGTTGCCGGTCTTCCTGCCTGACGGCCGCCACTATCTTTTCCTCGCCGCATCCACCGACAAATCGCAGATAGCCACCTTCGCCCGATTGCTGGACGATGCGCCGGAGAAACCATCGCGTCTCATCGTGAATTCGGAGTACAGCACGGGCTTCGTGGCTCTTCCGGGAGAAAAAAGCGGTTGGCTGCTGTACCTCCGTAATGGCTCAATGGTGGGGCAGACGTTCGACATGGATCGTCTTTCCCTGACCGGCAAACCGGTGAACCTGCCCGCGGCGGTGGCCACCGCATACCAAACCGCGCTTTTTTCCGTATCCCCCGATCTGCTGGTTTTCCGCGGTGGAGGCGCCAGGCGCATGGTGCGTTTCGAATGGATCGATACGAAGTCCGGCAACCCCCTCGGAACCATCGGCGAGCCCTCGGTCATTGACGAAGTGAGGCTTTCACCGGATGAAAAACATGTCGCTTACTCCAGAGAGGACGATCGGGGTCTTTCCGACATCTGGATCCTCGACCTCGAGCGCGGCAGCACTTCGCGCCTGACGTTCGGCGATACCACCTATGGATTTCCGGTGTGGTCCCCGGACGGGTCGGAAGTGGTTTATGGCGGGTTGGAGAACGGGGCGTGGCAGATTTTCCGCAAGCGGGTGGATGGGGCGGGAGCCGGCGAACTCGTCCTGAAGGAACAGGGTCTGTCCCTGCATCCGTCGAGCTGGTCTCCTGACGGCCGCTTCCTTCTGTTCGTGCGGTCGAACGCGGCTACTTTTACCAGGGAGTCCGTTGCGGTGCTGCCTCTGCAAAAGGGCGCCACCCCGTTAAGTTTATCGGGGGCATCGGAGTTCAACGAAGCCTGGGGCCGTTTTTCGCCGGACGGACACTACGTCGTCTACGCGTCCCCCGAGACCGGCCGCTACGAAGTATATGTGCGGGCTTTTGCAGGGGACTCTGGTGGCCAGCCTGCGGGGAAATGGATGGTCTTGAGTCAGGGTGGCCGCGGACCGGACTGGACGCGGGACGGAAAGAAACTGGTCTGGTTTTACAACGGGGCCGTTTGGGGTGCGTCCGTCGATCTGTCCCACGGCTTTCACGCGGAAGTTCCGCAACTCCTGTACCGGATTCCGCTGGCCCAAAGCGCAGCTTCGCTGCTCATGAGTGATGGTCGCGCCCTGGTGATAAATCCGGCGGCACAGCTAGCCGACGAGCCGATGAATGTGATCGTGAACTGGATGTCGGCGCTGAAGCCTCCGGAAGGGCAGAAATAAAATCGCCGCGGCCGTATTTTACGATCACAAGTATTTTTCTCAATCGAATCAATAACATAACCCTTCAGCCCTTGACACGGTATGCTCTACTGCAATCAGGGAGCGGTCCTTCACCCGGCCGTTCTCTGATAGCAGTTCTTCCTGGCCAGGAAGCATCGTAGTGCGGTGA